>Ga0129324_10000663_pt1 | contig 24262 bp, 20 predicted proteins | sample CPBDNA_7_FD_96879 | JGI IMG/M metagenome (GOLD analysis project Ga0129324, IMG submission 96879) | Freshwater to marine salinity gradient microbial communities from Chesapeake Bay, USA - CPBay_Spr_15_0.2_DNA | ecosystem: Environmental > Aquatic > Marine > Coastal | place: USA: Chesapeake Bay... | reverse complement strand
TAAATATTCGCTATTCCCAGAAATGAGGGGGGCTTACTTTTGAAAAACCAAAAAACAGGTATTCATTATCAGAATGTTATGCCAATTTTTTAACCATTTTACGGATTTACCGGACAACAATGAAAAAAAATGGAAGGTGTTTATACATCACTTTTGTAGTTGTATTTAAAACTATTAAACTGTATTAAACTGAAATTTAAGGAAGTAGATACAAATATAAACAAATTAATTATATATTACAATAATTATAAACTTAATATGTTAATTTAAATTTATTACCATAAAAAGCGTTTTAAATAAACAAAAATCAAATTTTCATTTTTTTTACATCCTCAAAATTGATATCCGACACCTAGAAAAGTAGCCATAAATAAGTTTGTTTTTGATGTATTTCCTTTTGATATACCCATTTTAGCTTCGGTAAAAAAAGATAATCTTGAAGTAACCTGAAGAGATCCGCCTAAATTTCCCATCATCAAAATATCAGTGGAAATCTTGTTACTAACTTGATTATACTTATAGCTACTTTTATTAGAAAGTTCAATGAATTCATAGGTGATTTGAGCCGGCATAGTTATTTTAGCACCCAGGCCAATACCTGAATATACCTTGATTTTTTTCTTATTCAGAAAATAATAGTTTGTTGAAAAAGATGGTATAATATTTCTCTCTATTCCTTTTATTTCATGTAACGTAAATGATCCCAGCGGATTACTACTGGAAGAAAGCATGACTTTGCTACTGCTCACGTCTTCTGTTTCAAAAAAATGTTGCGTAAAAATAAGAGAAGGTACTAAGTTAATTCTCGGTGAGATTACCCATTCTGTGGACCACTGCAATGCTACCGGATTTTTTATCTCATCTAAACTTATTGGTATAAATGCCCCCGCTGACAGGCCAACTTTTATGCTGGTTTTTGATTCCTTTTTATTTTCATCTGGTATTTTTATTTCTTCTTTTTTTTCAACCAGATTGGCACTCAATGTATCTACAATCCGTAAAATGGGCTCTTGTTTTTTATCTATCTTTTTGACCTCCGTTATTATTTCCTCTTGGTGGGTTAAAGCTTGCGACGGAACAGCTAAAATGGGTTGATTCATGACAGGCGAAACTTCCCTTTCCTTAGATACCCCCTTGACATAAGCTACTTTGTAAATCGTATCATGAATATATTTTTCTTTCTCAACGATAATGGTATCCCTTACTATCGATGGATTATATTGGCTATTCCCTACAAAAGATTTGTCCAGTTTCAAATGATGTAAGGCAGTACCACTCCAAACGGCATAACCCGTTATAAAAGGTAATAAAATCCACGGTAGAACTTTCAGCCAATTCCGTCTCTTTGATTGATAATCATTTAATTTATCAGCCAAATGATGCCAGTCATCCTCCTCAGGCTCAATGATTGAACGAGCATTTTTTAAATTTTCGGAAAATATATGGTCGAATTCGTTATCGCTCATGGCATGTCAGGATTGTCAGTTTTTCTATACATATTGATATTTAATCATTAATGCTTTGAGTTGAATTCTTGCTTTCGCAAGATTAGATTTAGAGGTTCCCGTTGAGATATTTAACAATTGAGCAATTTCCTCATGGGATAATTGCTCTATCACATAAAGATTGAAAACGAGGCGATATGCAGGAGAAAGTTTTTGAATAAGCAGTATCTTCTCCTCGACATCCATTTTATTAAGCCATTGTATATCAAATCGTTCTGACGTATCAGGAATTTCATCCTTTTCACTGGTTTTGATTTTATTCAAATCGGCTCTATACTTATCAATAGCTACTCTTTTTGCGAGTTGAGTCATCCAACCCTTAAAATTAGTACCCTGTTGATAAAGATTTATTTTAGTGAAAATTTTAAAAAATACATCATTTGTGACCTCCTTTGATTCCTCAAAAGATCCAACATAACGCCTGACAATAGAAAAAACAAAACCGTAGTAGCACTCATAAATTTCTTTTTGAGCGGCTCTATTATCTACCCTGCAACTATTTAGTGCTTTCTCTAATTTTTCATCAATCATTGAGAACCATTCTATCTATTTCCTTTAACGGTAAGGAGAAAAAATAGGTTGCCTCGTTATACTGATGTTTTTCTGTTTACTACATGTATTATTATTCCGTAAAATAATAAGATTATAGTACCTAATACCCCTGATAAAATGGGATCAATCGAACTATTTAACCAACTGATTGACTCGGGTAAATTTCGGGAAAAAGTACTCCATGAAATGACTATAATACTTAAAGAAATAGCCACTAATCCATGAAAATAGGATAATTTTATTTTGAGTAAGGCGAGTAAAAACAGGCCAAGTATGCCTCCTCCAAAAATACCGGATAATTGCCACCAAACATCTAGTGCACTTTTTGCCTGAATCATCCAAATGGCAAATAAAGTTCCAAAGATGCCCCAAATCCAGGTCGCTGATTGAAGGATGAACATTTGCTTCTTTTCACTTACATTTATGTCAAATCTACCTTTTAAGAAATCAATCCAAATAACAGTGGCTGAGCAATTTAATGCTGAGTCAACGGTGCTCATTGCCGCGGCAATAATGGCAGCAAGAATCAGACCTTTGAGTCCCACAGGCATTTGCGTAGCAATAAAATAAGGGAAAACCTGGTCTCCTTTGGTAATATTGGAAGGCAGAGAATCCTGTATCTGATAAAAATAAAATAAGGCTGTTCCGATAAAGAGAAAGCAAACGGTAAGAAATAAATAAATAATGGTCGCCAGCTTCATAGATTTTGCCGCTTCCTCAGTGTTTTTAACCGTGGTATATTTTTGAACATAATTCTGGTCTGCCAAAAGATTCCTAAGATTTTCCGTTAAACCATAGATGATCATCACCCAGATAGTTCTTTTATCAAATGAAAAATCAGATAATCCCCAGGAAAATTTACCTGCATCGTAAGCTTGTGAAAAAAGTTCCGGAGAAGACAAAAACACCATATTTCCTAAAAATATTACGGTGTAAATAATACCTGCAATCATCACAATCGATTGCATAACATCTGTCCAGATAACTGCCTCTACCCCACCCATGAGCGTATATAGAATGGTAAAAAAACCAATGATTATAATGATCCATAATAGATTTCCACCAATAAATGGCTGAATGAGTAAAGCCACCAGATACAGAATAACGGCCATGCGACCCACCATGAATAATAGAAAAGAAAATGCAGCATATAATCTGGCCCAGGAACCAAGACGTTCCTCTAAAAAGGTATAAACGGAGATTAGATTTAATTTTCTGTATAATGGAATAATCTTAACCACGGCCAACCAGCTTACCGGTATCATACAGAGGGAAAAAATAATTGGATGCCAGTCAGAGTCAAAAGCTTTTCCTGGTGTGGCGATGTAAGAAATACTACTGGTATAGGCACTCATCACAGCCAAACCTGCTGCCCACCCTGGTATTTTTCCATTTGCCGTCATAAACTGACCTGCCGTTTTCATTTTTCTGGCAAAATAAAAACCCATTCCCAATAAAATAAGGCCGTATAATGCAAGAACCACATAGTCAAAAAAAGCTAAATTGCCCATTATCAAAATTTTAAGAAAACTATTTCTTTAAGAATGGATATTTATCCTCTAAATACCTCATGGAAGATTCCAGTTTTTTTAATCCCTCATTTGCCATTGGAAAAAGAGGCGGCATAGCCTTATTTTGGCAAATACCTTTTAAAGCGAGCGCTTCCTTTATCCCCTTCATAAATCCGTCAAAATATACCGCTCGGTCCAACTCTTTCACAATTTGCTGAAATTCCATTACTTTAGTCAAATCTCCTTGTTGAAAGGCTTCGAATAAACCGACAAAAAGCTGTGGATATAGATTGGCCCCGCCGCTGACACCTCCATTTCCGCCTATAAATAAAGTCTCCGCCAACAAAATCTCTGGACCGGTAAAAAAACAAAAATCTGGATTTTCAACACTGCCCATCAGGTTATTCAGATAACTCATGTCTCCCGAACTATCCTTAATGCCTATTATTTTTTCTGATAAAGATAGTTTTTTCACTGCCTCCAATGAAAAAGATACCTTAAAATGAGACGGCATGTTGTAAAGTAAGACAGGCAGAGGCAATTGAGGAATTAACCACTCGGAGTAGGCTAATAACTCCTGTTGGTTTATGGGTGAATAATAAGGTGGCGCAAAAACGAGCGCATCGGCACCATTATCTGCAGCATAACCGGCTATTTCCAATAATTCCTCCGGACTTGTATCGGTAACACATACAAAAACGGGTTTCCTTTCCTTAACAAAAGTCTTGGTATATTTAATGATTTCCTTCCTGATTCTATGGCTTAAATTAGGTCCTTCCCCTGTGGTTCCCAATATAAAAATTCCGTGAACCTGATGTTCAATAAGCCTGTTTAAAACAAGTTCAAGCCCATCAACATCTAAAGTGTTTGTGTCAATCAATGGTGACACTACCGGTGGAATAATTCCAAAAAGATTTGTTGGCAACATAAAACGGTAAACTAATTAATTTTTAATTCCGCAAATCGAATCTTTCTTCTTTTCCAGGTATAGGTTACTTTTAATTGACCATCTTTACCTAAAATCATGGCAGGGTAACTAAACTCTCCTGATTTTTCATCCTCTAAATGGAGCATTGAATCCCAATTTTTCCCATCTTTAGAAAAGGTAACGGCTAGTTTAGCCCTATCATTCGGCCCTTTTTCCGTAGGATTATAAATCAAATAATGTCCAACATTAGGTATGGAAACGGCATCTATGCCTGCACTTGGGTTAGGTAATGATGTTTCCGCCGTTTTAGACCAGGTTTTACCTCCATCGACAGACCATGATTCAATAATTTTATTTTGCCTGCTCCGACATAAAATTTGAAGCGTATTTGGGTCATTATGTATTAACAAAGTAGGTTGAATAATATCATACGCCGAATTATCATCGACCGCTATTCTATTCCATGTGTTTGCCTTTGGATTAAAAAGCTCAAAATGAACTGACCATTTTCCGTCGGGGATTTCCAGACTGGAAGGGCAAAGTATATTCCCATCTGGTAATTCAATGGGTTTTGCCCGTATTGGTCCAAAAAATCCGTCGGGTATTCTGATGGGTTTCGACCAGGTCAATCCATTATCTTTAGACTCAATACTTTCTCCCCACCAAGTAGTTGGAGAGGGTCCTACCTTGTAAAAAAGATATAAGCTGCCGGACGAATGATTAAATAATACGGGATTCCAGCATGGATATCTCAATTTATCATTTTGAATACCCGTGGCAACTTCCCTGATTTCTCCCCATTTCCCTTTAGAAAATTCCGCAAGCCATATTGTGACATCCGGATTTTTTTCTCTGGTCCCTCCAAACCAGGTAGCTAATATTTTACCCTCATTTACTTCTACCAAACTTGAAGCATGACATTCCTTAAAGGGAGCTTCCTCATAGATAAAAGAACTGGCTAGTAAAGAAAGAGAATGCACCTTGTTTTGTGCGGAAAGAAAGGTTCCCATCAAAAGGAATAGGCCAAGTGGCAAGCACCATTTTAATTTATTCATTATTAAGTCGGTTTTAGGCTAAATTGAAATTAGTAAATAAAATCTAAATAAAAGAAGGCAATCTTATTTTTTTGATGATCTGATGGGTAATAAGATAAAAAAACCGATGACAGCAGGTATAAATAAATTAAATATAAACAACATATAACTTGCCGTCATTGCTGTTATGGGAGCAATGCCCCAAACGCCCCATACCAGTACAGAGGTTTCTCCCCGAACGATTAAGCTATATATTGGAGGAAGCGGAATAATGGTTTGAAAGAGATATAAACTAGCGAGACCTATGTACATGGGAAAAAGTGGCAGGTGTACACCCCAGAGGTTAAGTACCAAATAGTATTGGAAACTAAAAACCAGATAACGCACTCCAGCATAAAACAATCCTTTAAAGAAGGTTGCGTAAGTTATATTACTGAGAGATAAAAATTTCTCCTCCCATGAAGTCGTCCATTGCCAACGCTTAGATAACCTGGCAAAAAATTGAAAAATAGGTGGATATACTAAAAGAAAAATCAAACAAAGGATTAACCAGAATAACACTACACTTAGAGGAAAAGAGGTATGTTGAGCGTTTTGGTCAGCCAATAATGGAAATAAAAAAACCAAAGCAGGAATACCAAAAAGCAAAAGGATAAAAAACTGACAAAAATTGCCCATAAATGTAGCTAAAATAGTTTCTTCCTTCATTTCTGTAGTTGAAACCAAGCCTCTTCCTATAAAATCTCCCATCCTATTGGGTGTTAAGATAGCACAACTGACCCCCGCAAAAATAATCTTCAACATAACCGCGTAACTGGGTTTTTTATCTTTAGATATAAATACCCGCCACTTTAAACCTTCTAAAAACCAATTCAACGGAATGAGTGCTATAATAATACAAAATAAAGGAAGCGACCAGGTATTTAGCGCTGGAAAATCATTTATCGATCTCCAGAAATTTTCATCTGCATAAAATTTCAGAATAAAAGAAAGGCTCAGAATAATAAAAATCCACCTGGCAAATTTATGATTCATCGATTGGCCATTAAGAGAAAAGCATCACCCAAAAAATCAATAATATGGCTGGCCACCAAAGCCTCTTGTCCCTGCCTTTTTGAGGCCATATCGCCTGACTGTCCATGCAACCAAACCCCTAATAATGCAGCATCTTTTGGGACATAACCCTGCGCTAACAAACCAGTAATAATACCTGTTAAAACATCACCACTACCCCCTGTAGCCATGCCGGCATTGCCTGTGGTATTAAACCAAACCTCCCCTTCTGACGTGGCAATGAGCGTGTGATGACCTTTTAAAACCACAATACAAGACAGCTCTTTTGCCTTTTCAATGGCCTTAAGCATTCTTTCCTGACTATTTTGACATACGCCAAATAGCCTGTCAAATTCCTTCGGATGAGGCGTTAAAATGGAATTTTTAGGAATACAATGCCATTTTTCCTCATAAGCTATAGCATTTAACGCATCGGCGTCTAAAACCAGCGGACATTGTATGACTAAAAGTTGATGTATAAGCCATTTCCTGGTCCTTTTCTCTGTACCTATTCCCGGACCGATACCCACCGCCTGATAATTAGAGTAATTAGGCATCATAGTGGCTAAATTATTCTTTTTTTCATCGGAAGTAACCATAGCTTCCGGCAATCCCACTTGTAAAACAAGGTAAGCGCATTGAGGTACGCCCACTGTAAGTAGTCCTACACCGCTATGCATACAAGCCTTTGACGCAAGTAATGCGGCGCCTGTTTTACCATAACTGCCCGCAAGTAAAATGGCGTGCCCGAAGGTACCTTTGTGTGAAAATCTTTGCCTTGGTTTATATATTTTCTCAACTACCTCCTGGTTAATAAGGCTAATCTCAGGAACTACCTGGTGCAAAAAACCCGGAGATAAACCAATATCCAACAGATGAATTTGTCCTATGAATTTTTCATTTTCCGGAAAATAAAAAGCAAGTTTAGGGATCTGAAAACTCAGCGTATGGTTAGCCTGAATTATGGGAATACCAATTTTCAATGTGTCAGGCATTAAGCCCGATGGAAGGTCAATGGAAATAATTTCCTTTGCATGTTCATTCAGATAATTGATTAACAGAGCGTTGATGCCCTCCAAGGGTCTATTTAATCCCGAACCAAATAGTGCGTCAATAACCAGGCTATTTGATGCCAATGCAGGAAAGTCATTAGATTCTTTCAACCAATGGATTTCCCTTTTCGAAAAATCTTTCCATCTCAGGAGATTACATTGAAAATCAGCCGTTCCCATATTCTCCGGGGACAAAACATAAATATCAACCCTGGCGCCAGCCTGAAGAAGAATCCTGCCCAATGCCAGTCCATCGCCCCCGTTATTACCTTTTCCACAAAAAATCTGAAAAGACCTTGAAGTTAAATCTTTCATTTCCAACCAATGAAAGCAAGCTAATGCTGCACGCTCCATTAAATCTATTGATCTAATGGGTTCATGCTCGATAGTAAATGCGTCCCAGGCGCGAATTTGACTGGCATTCAAGATCATAATTCATATTATCACGGAAAATTAGTTAAATTTTAAATAGGTCTGATGATTAAAATTCAAATTCCTACAGTAATAATCCGATTTTAATCCATATATTTAACTTGAGATAAGATCCTATTAAAATACATTTACAAACCTATCCCTATGTTCTTTACTGGTGTGCACCGTGGGCTGCTGATTCGGTTATGTTCCATTTTATTTTTTCCATTGTTCCTTCATGGACAATCCTATGAATCATTAGACAACCTTTCCTTATTTAAAAATCCTTCAGCAAACTGGCAGGAAGCAAGTGAGGTTACTGGTCATCCCAATGAAAAATCGCTTATTTCCAAACAGGGAAAAGGCGTCTTGGTTTGTGAATTAAAGAATGGCCCTTTCAAGGCAAGCGATAATCTTATTACCCTGATGGAACATGGCGATCTTGATTTATCTCTGGAGGTAATGATTCCAAAAGGTTCTAATTCAGGTATTTATCTGCAAGGAAGGTATGAGGTTCAGGTATTTGACAGTTGGGGGAAGAACACACCATCATTTGACGATGCAGGAGGGATTTATCAACGATGGGATGAAAAAAGGGGCAAAAACAACGAAGGTTTTGAAGGTCATCCGCCCCGTTTTAATGCCGTAAAAGCTCCCGGATTATGGAATCGTGTTGACATAAGTTTTCAAGCGCCAAAATTTAATGCCAGCGGGCAAAAGATATCGAATGCCAAAATGCTAAAAGTAACCTGGAACGGGATAGTCATACATCAAAATGTAGAACTGTTCGGTCCAACCAGAGCAGCGGCTTTTCAAAATGAAAAATCAATGGGGCCCCTCATGTTTCAAGGTGATCATGGTCCCATTGCCTTCAGAAATATCAGAATAACAAAAATAGGAAATGCCAGTGTAAAGATTGTCCCGCCTGTTCAGTACAAAATTTATGAAAATGCTTTTACGCGTGAAAAGAAAGGAGATATTCAAACGGTTCCAAAAGAAAAAGATTTAAGTACCTTAACACCTGTCAAGGTTGGAGAAACGGAGTTAATAGACGTTTCCGTTTCAAGAAGAGGAACCCAGTATTACGTTATCACAGGTTCTTTTGAAGTATCAAAAGCCAGCGTTTATTTGTTCAAAGGAAATTATCATGGATATGCCAACGTATTGATTGACACTGAACTAGTATTATCCGATGTCGATGTTCCCTGGTATGGAATGAGTTTTAACGAGGAAGTGCTCGGAAAAAAAAGACTAGACGCTGGAAAACATACCTTTCGGATTGGATATACCCACAGGGATTGGGAAAGAAGTGTGCGTGCTTTCGGTTTATCTGTTAAAGCAGAGGGAGAAAGTGAAGGGTGGCAAACGCTGCATGATAAAAAATCGGAGATGGAATTTTCTAAAACAGTGATGAACGAAGTTTACCTTTCTAACCAACCTGTTTTTCAACGTTCTTTCGTCGTCTTTGACGGTTCAAAAAGAACACATGCTATCAACGTAGGTTTTCCACAGGCCGTTCACTACAGTTATGATACTAAAGCTGGTGCGATATTAAATGTATGGCGAGGCCGCTTTTTAAATACCACTGAAATGTGGCATGACCGTGGTACCGAACAAACCGCTGAACCTCTTGGAATGTCTCAGCAAATGACTGGACTCTTACCATATATAGACATAATGAGTCAAGAACTTGTTTCACCTGCAGCTTTCCGATATGAAGGGATGCAATTTACTGAAGTTGATGGGCAAAAAACACCCCAATATGTTATGAAAATGGGGGACATAACCTTAAAAGATTGGCTACAACCTTCCGCAAACGGTCAAGGGCTCACCCGATTTATTTCATTTTCCGCCCTACCCGGTAACAAATATTTTCTGCTGGCGACCTCAAAAAAAGGGATAAAAAAAGTAGCGGACGGATTATTTTCTGTGGATGATGCCGCTTATTTTATAAAAGTCAGTTCCCCCTATGTACCCCTTATCGTTGAAAAGGAAGGGCAACAATGGTTGATTTCAGATATTAAAAATACCACTTTCACCTATCAGATTGTATTTTAAAAAACGAATGACAATGAAAAATATATTTCTTATAGCTTGTTTATCCATATTAACTATTCAAGCCCTTAAAGCTCAGAAAGCGGTGGCTGAAGCAGAATATTATCCGCTAAGAACTTTACCAATCCCCCATAATATAGAGCTGGAGGTAGGTGGAATGGCTACCATTCCCGATGGAAGACTGGCAGTGAGTACCCGAAGGGGGGAAATATGGATGGTTGAAAATCCCTATTCTGCCACGCCATTTTATAGACTATTTGCCAGTGGTATGCACGAAGTGCTCGGCTTGAATTTTCATAAAGGTTCCTTGTATGCCGTTCAACGGGGAGAATTAACGAAATTAACCGACCAAAATGGAGATGGTTCCGCTGACCACTATCAAAACATAGCCCATTGGGAATTGGCAGGAAATTACCATGAATATTCCTACGGCCCTGTTTTTGATGCTCAGGACAATATGTATCTCACCTTCAATGTGGCCTGGGTAGGTTTCGGCGAAGCCAAATTATCAAAATGGAGAGGTTGGATGGTAAAAGTTTCTCCTGACGGAACCTTATCTCCCGTCGCTTCTGGCTTAAGATCTCCGGCTGGTGTTATGATGAATAGTGCAGGTGATATTTTTTATACTGAAAATCAGGGGGATTGGGTAGGTTCAGGTAGAATTACCCATTTGGAAAAAGGTGATTTTGCTGGTCACGCAAGTAGTCTGGTTTGGTCAAATGAGCCCGGTTCACCTATGACTACCCAAATTGCTGATGTGCCCGATAACAGTGAGCCTATGTACAAAGCAGCTGAAAAAGTGAAAAATCTGAAACTACCCGCTGTTTGGTATCCTCACACCTTGATGGGCATTTCCACCGCTGATATGATTGAGGATGTTAATGGAAATATGGGTCCCTTTTTCAAAGGTCAATACTTTGTCTCTGACCAGGGACATTCAAAGGTGATGCGCATGATGCTTGAAAAAGTAAATGGTCAATATCAGGGCATTTGTTTCCCTTTCCGGGAAGGCTGGCAATCAGGTTTACTTCGTTTGTCCTGGGGAAATGACGGCTCCATGTTTGGTGGAATGACCTCAAGAGGATGGGGTTCTACTGGTAAAGATTTATTTGGCCTTCAAAGGATGTTGTGGAGTGGAGAAACGCCTTTCGAAATGGCTGAAGTACACGCCATGTCCGATGGATTTGAAATCACTTTTACCAAACCCGTTGATGTTTCCACCGCAGTTCAAGCAGCGAATTATGATATCAATAGCTTTAATTACCAATATCACCACTTTTATGGTAGCCCTGTTATTGAAAATAAATCCCATGCAATCAAAGCAATTCTGATCTCTGATGATCATACAAAAGTGCGTTTAGTACTCGATGAAGCCAGGCGGTTCTATATTCATGAAATTAAACCTAAAGGAGTTAAAACCGAAAATGGAGAGTTACTTTTACACGATGTGGGGTATTATACCCTCAATAATATTCCAGCAGGAATGACGGCAGATTTGTCTAAAAATAAAATGGCAGCAGTCGCTCCCCCTCCTGCTGAAAGTCACCAACATACTGTTCCAATGGAGACAAAAATGGAACCGACAATAAAGAAAAACAACAAAAACAGTAATAAACACCTTACAACCATGCCTTCCGATTGGGCAGCACCCGATAAAACCCTGGTTATAGGTACTGTTCCAGGAATGAAATATGATGTAACAGAACTGGAGGTTAAGGCAGGAACTAAGGTGAAACTTACTTTCAATAACTTAGATGACGATATGACCCATAATCTGGTCATCGTTGAGCCAGGTACCGCTGACGAAGTTGGCCTGTCTGCTTTCTCCCTGGGTGTGAAAGGTTCCCAAATGAGCTATGTCCCTAACAGCAATAAAGTTCTTTTTCATACCACTCTGCTGCAACCAGAAGCATCCCAGACCATTTACTTTGCGGCACCCTCTAAACCGGGCGAATATTCTTTTGTATGCACCTATCCGGGTCATCATACATTAATGAGAGGGATTTTAAAGGTGGTGAAATAATGATTTTGCATCTAACATTTGATAATTGATTGCCATCCATTTAATGCATCAGTTAACATAACACTGGAAAAGAGGCTGTCTAAAAAAGATAGCCTCTTTTTTTTTGCTACTTTATACGTTGGCCTAATAGGTCTTTGTGATGGCAAAGGATACAAAGTGGATGATTTTTCACGATAGGTTTTATAGTTGAAATTTACCATTAACACTCGGTTCTGAATCAGGATTTACAGGATTTTTAGGATTAAAGAGAACGTCTTCGTTATAAGCATAATATTTATTCGTAAATGTATTCTTTTGTATAAACTTACAGGGGTATAGTTTCAACATCTTTATTAAAATTTTAATGCATCCTGCTCCTTTTTTAGCCTCATTTTATCGAATATCCAACTAAAATTATCGCATTTTTTGCCCCAAATTTTTTGTTAATTATAATTATTTATTATTTTCGCATGGATTTTAATATTACACCCATCTTAAATTTTTTGGTCTCATTAAGTTACCGCTTAATGAGTTAATTATTTTTAATTAACCAATAAATTTTAAGAATGTATTGTTTCGATTTCAAAAGAAACCATTGGGTAAAATTGTTTTTACTTTTCACTTTTTTTAGTTTCCATCTGACCTTACTGAATGGTCAGGGACAATCTTCCAAAGAAACTAATGCTCTTTCAAATAGCAATAGGAACAGATTTTCAACGGATGAACTAAAGGTTCGTTGGAAAAAACTAGCCTTAGAGACCTGTGTTACCGTCTGTTCAACCCCTCCATCGATAAGTTCCATTATAACTACTGGAACAATCACGGCATTTACTGCAAGCTTTAGTGGAAACATACTTTCTGATGGTGGATCTCCAGTTCTTGCAAAAGGAATCATCTGGAGCACAAGCCCAAATCCAACGATTGCTCTAAGTACAAAGACAAATGATGGCCCGGGTGTCGGACCATTTACGAGCAATATAACGGGATTAAACGCAGGAACAACTTATTTGTTAGATTTTACGTTTCAAACAGTTCTGGATCAACTTACGGAACAGAAATTAATTTTGTTACTGGTACTGGCTCTGTTGCAACCATAGGAAGTACGGTAAGCACTGGCTCAATTACAGCTACCTCAGCAACAAGTGGTGGAAATATTACTTCCGACGGAGGTTACCCAGGTACTGTGCGTGGAGTCGTTTGGGCTACATCAACGAACCCAACGGTTCCCTCAGCTTTCAGCACCTCCGATGGCACTGGAACGGGAGCATTTACCAGTAATATAACAGGGTTATCTGCCAGCACGCTATATTACGTTCGTTCCTACGCTACTAACCCGGCTGGAACAACTTATGGTTCAGAAATATCTTTTACTACATTGGTCGGCTCATCACCGAGTATTTCCTCTACCTCAGCTATCGGTTCAATAACAACTACTTCCGCTTCCAGCGGTGGGAACATCTCTTCCGATGGAGGATATGCTACAACAGCCAGAGGCGTAGTTTGGGGAACTTCGCCAAGTCCAACAGTTCCCTCAGCCTCAAGTACCACTAACGGTACAGGAACGGGTTCTTTTACCAGTAATATAACAGGTTTGAGTGTAGGTACCCTTTATTATGTCCGTTCTTACGCAACAAATTCAGCAGGAACAAGTTATGGAACCGAAATTAGTTTTACAACATCAGCAGGTTCCTTAGCCACCCTTGCTGCAACCGTAGCTGCGGGTTCCATTACAACCACAACTGCTGTAAGTGGAGGAAACATAACCGCCGATGGAGGCTCCCCTATAACAGCCAGAGGCGTAGTGTGGAAAACTTTGTCAAGTACAGGTCTAGATGTGTCACTTTCAACAAAAACGTCAGATGGAACGGGAACGGGTTCATTTACCAGTAATATAACAGGGCTAACTCCCAATACGCTATATTACGTTAGTTCCTATGCCACCAATTCCGCAGGAACCAGATATGGTACTGCAACAGGTTTTTATACGTTAGCTGCATCTTCTCCCACCATTTCGGCAACGGTAACAGCAACATCAATCACCTCCTCTACGGCAACGAGTGGCGGAAACATAACCGCCGATGGAGGCTCCCCTATAACAGCCAGAGGAGTAGTGTGGAGTACTTCGTCAAACCCAATAGTTCCGTCAGCCTCAAGCACCTCAGATGGTACAGGAACGGTTTCTTTTACCAGTAATATTACCGGATTATCCGCTGGCACCCTATATTACGTTCGTTCCTATGCCACTAATTCAGTAGGAACCAGTTATGGTACTCAAGTGAGTTTTACGACATCAACTATCTGCACTTGCGCCAGTACGGCCACCTGCCCAAGCACGGTGACTGACCGTGAGAGTAATAGTTATGACGTTTTAACTTTTGGTGGACAATGCTGGATCAAGCAAAACTTAAGGGTTACAACCTTAAACGATGGTACTGCCTTACCAATAGACGCAGGAGGAACGAGTACCGGCAATGGTGCTGGATATACAGGATGGCTCAACACAACAACGAGTGCCATGACTGTTTATGAACACAATGCGAGTAATTTAACCACTTTCGGCTACCTTTATAATCAATACGCGGTGAATGACCCCAAAGGCCTATGTCCTTCAGGTTGGCGTGTGCCCACTGATGCTGAATGGACGACCTTATCAACCTGTTTAGGTGGAGAATTAGTCGCAGGTGAGAAAATGAAAGTACCTGGTACAACCCTTTGGACGGTAAATTATGATGCTAATAATTGTTCAGATTTCAGTGGGTTACCCGGAGGCTTCAGAAGAAATGATGGCTTATTCTACTTTAAAGGTGAAAATGCTTATTTCTGGTCCTCTACCTCAGCTAAAAACAGAGCCTTAGCAGGTACTACTAAAGAATTAAGAGCAAGTAACGACGCTAATAGTTATCAACCAAACGTAGGGTTATCTGTCAGATGCATTAAAAATTAATATCTTCAGATTTTTAGCTAAAAAATAATATAAGAAGGGTCAAAATAGTGCTTAATGCTTATTTTGACCCTTTTCTTTTCCTTAAATTGTTACTTTTTAGCTGTAAAACGCCTCTCTTGAAAAGCTCCGTTGATAGTATTGATAATTTTATTTATGCGATTATCCTATTTTTAGTACCCACTTAACCTACAATTGCAAATAAATTATATACTTTTATTTTATTACCTTTTGGTTAATATAACACTAACTTACGTATTGCCATACCTTACCTTACTTGTATTTTAAAATCTATTCGTTCTAACCTAATGACATGAAAAATATCCTAACTAAATCAGCTATTATTTATTCCTTGCTGATCTTTTGTTCGTCAGGTTCTATTGGCCATTATCAAAATGATCAAAAACAACCCAATATTATTTTTTTCCTGGTAGATGATATGGGTTGGCAGGATACATCTGTTCCCTTTTGGACTGAAAAAACGCCATTTAATCTGCTTTACCAAACGCCGAATATGGAAAAAATGGCCTCAGATGGGATGAAATTTACCCAGGCTTATGCCAGTAGCGTGTGCTCTCCTACCCGGGTTAGCCTTATGACGGGTATGAATGCGGCAAGACACCGGGTTACCAACTGGACCTTGAAACGTAATGTGTCTGAAGATCACGCTGATGATATTTTGAAAATGCCTGTCTGGAATATGAACGGATTGCAACCAGTAGATAGCATTGAAAATGCGGTTCATGCCACTACTCTACCTCAAATACTAAAACAAAATGGCTATTTCACTATCCATTGCGGGAAAGCGCATTGGGGCGCTATGAATACGCCAGGTGCCAATCCTCTGAATCTGGGATTCGACCTGAATATTGCAGGGCATGCCGCAGGGGCTCCCGGAAGCTATCAGGGGGAAAAGAATTTTGGTAATAAAAATGGAGATAAACAAACGCTACCCTGGGGTGTTCCCGGCTTGGGCAAATATCATGGTGATACCATAAATCTGACGGAGGTATTAACCCTGGAAGCTATTTCTGCCATCCAACAGGCTCAAAAATTAAATAAACCCTTTTTCCTGAATATGTCGCATTATGCTGTGCACACGCCATTGGAAGCTGATGCCAGGTTTTACAAAAAGTACAAAAATATGGGATTAGAGGAACCCGAGGCTCGCTTCGCCTCCATGGTTGAAGGTATGGATAAAAGCCTTGGCGATCTCATATCCTTTCTATCCGCAAGTAATCTTGACAAAAACACCCTTATTGTTTTTATGTCTGATAATGGTTCCTTAAGTGCTTCTGCCCGTGGAGGCCAAAAACACACCCATAATTTACCATTAAAAAGTGGTAAAGGCTCGGCTTATGAAGGGGGCATCAGAGAACCCATGATGGTTAAATGGCCTGGAAAAGTTAAACCTGGCACTGCTTGTAACCAACCCATTATCGCAGAAGATTTTTTTTCTACCTTGTTAGACCTGGCTGGCGTCAAAAAAATAAATACCGTTCAGGTAATAGATGGTGTGAGTTTCGCTCCATATCTATTCCAAAAATCAAAGGTTCAAAAAGATAGGACGCTCGTCTGGCATTATCCGAACAAATGGGGGCCAACCGGACCTGGTATTGGAACAACCAGTACCATTCGACAAGGTAACTGGAAATTAATCTATTGGTATAAAGACGGAAAGAAGGAACTTTACCGATTAGATGAAGATCTGAGTGAAAACAATGATTTAGCTGATAAATACCCTGAAAAAGTGGACGAATTATCCACTTTACTCGGACAGTACCTGAGGAAAGTGAACGCAGACAGACCCCTATTTAAACAAATAAATCAAGCCGCTCCGTGGCCTGATGAAATATAAAACTACATCCGGTTAATCAATATCAATATGAACCATTACAAGTATTATTTAACTATTCTGTTAGCTGTTTTTATGATTTTTGCAGGCATTATGCATTTCGTAAAGCCCCGTTTCTATAACCGGTTTATTCCAGATTTTATTCCAAAATTGTTTGCCAATTATTTGGCTGGCATTATTGAAGTTTTGCTGGGTATTGGACTTCTTATCCCCCAATATCAGCAGATGGCGGGAAAAGGTATGTTCTATTTAATGTTATTTTTCTTACCCATCCATGTTTTAGATGTATTCAAAGAAAAACCGGCGATAGGAAGTAAGAAACTGGCTATCATTAGAATCCCGGTCCAATTTATTTTAATCTACTGGACCTGGCATTTAAGTAAATAGATAAAAAGGTTATGACTATTTTTATGAAAGTGATTTAAAAATGTCATAACCTTCTTAAGTACATACAATTGTATCAATTAATATGCTCTGAATCAACATAACCATAAGCCTTATTCAATTCAAAAACAGATTCGGCTGTAAAGTCATTGTTATGAATGAGCGCTAATTGACCTTCTAAAAGCTTTCTTTTGGTAGGTAATAATTGAATATTTCTTTCCCTTACTTTTTGGGCGGTATCATTACTACTTTCACCATATAGGCTTAAGGTATCGAGCACTTCTTCCATCTGAATAATGACAGCCATAATTTGGTTAGGTATCCAGGAAGTTATAGGTGTTCCACCCGTTGCTTTAGCGTACTTGGTATTTGACATGATATATTTTTGGACAAATTGCCAGTGACCATTTCTAAAATGATAAATTTCCTCCAAAATTCCGATAAGGAAACAAAGGGAATCTACATCGTTTCTTTCTTTTAAAAGACCCAATAATCCCTTTGGATGAATTTTTTCCATTGTTTCAGAAAGATCGGAGAAAAAATTTTGAACACAAACAGGTCTGTAAGCTCTCAGATCAAGTAAATATTTCGTTAAATCATTTTGAGGATAATGAAGAATGACCCCGGAAAAAATATCTTGCATTGGAATAATATCATCCTGGGCACCGGTTTGCCCTCTGAAAGCTTTTGGTTCGTCCCAAACGCCTTCGTAGATTACTCCAGGACCGAAAATTTCCTCATTCCCTTTAACACCCATAATAAAAATCCTGAAATCGTTATAATGTTGCCATCTTGAAGCCTTCCACATCTCCTTTCTTCGCTCATTCATTTTCTTCATGGTCAGCCAGTTAGCTTCCAAAAAATCATGAACTGGTTTACTTTCATCTTTGACAACTTCTAAAGTGTGCATAACCGATCCTACTAAACCAGGAGAAAACCTATTGATATCAACATGAAGCATAATAAATCCAACTTCATCCGATTGGCCGGAAAAACGGTTACACATGGTAATATTTTCCCAGTTCAGGTCCTTATTTTCATCCAATTTCCTGTAATTCCCCAAAGAATAGGCATAATGATAATCTAACCAGGGAAAAACGCCTAATTTTTCTGAGACATGGCAAAAAGGTTGTGCAATATTTGCTGGTAGCACATTTCTTGCTTTTCCATAGGTACCATCCAGTCGGAATTGTTGATAGGAAGGCTCCAACAGATATGCGGAAGTTAAAAATCCATACGAACGAAAAAGAGCTTGAATAACAAAAAGGTCATCCTCCTTTTTTACCTCTTCCAGGTGATTTTCCAATGCTTCAATGGCTTTCATTATTTCACCTTCATGATGAAGCAATCCATGCTCACCATTCGGCAAAACCACAGGCATATCATCCAATATTTTTTGCACATCGGCGTAAGTAGAAGGAAGCGAAACGATTGGATCTTTTACGGGCAAAAATCCGTGTTCAGCGCATACGTCAAAAAAGCCATCCTTATAATGGTTCTGAAGTTTCATACATTTGGTATTTGGTTATTTGGCAAAAAAGTAGGACAATATAGCATCAATATCGCCCAAAAACAAATGATATATGGTTTTATGGTAAACTCTACTTACGCAAGTCAGGTTTTAAATCCTACTTTTTGATTGGTATAAAGGGCATTATAAAAAAGATTTAATTTTATCACTACATTGTCATTAAATAGCACTGATAAATGTCACTTACTGAAAATAAAACATATCGTATTTTAGGTGTCGATCCTGGAACGGTGAAAATGGGCTATGCCTTATTAGAAATTAATGGAAGTCAGATGAAAAGTGTGGACATTGGGGTTATTTTCCTGGATGCCCATAGCGACCACCCCACGAGGCTTTTAAAAATTCTGGAAAGGTTACAGAGCATCATTACCACCTACAAACCGTCGATAATGGCTGTTGAAGCCCCATTTTACGCTAAAAATGTTCAATCTATGTTGAAATTGGGAAGAGCTCAGGGGGTTGCCATAGCTGTTGGAATGGATAAAGGATTAGACATTTTCGAATATTCGCCAAGAAAGATAAAACAATCGGTAACAGGCAATGGGAATGCAAGCAAAGAACAAGTTGCTTTTTTGTTGCAAAGTCAACTAAAAGTTGATCTGGCGGGCCAGCTCTTAGATGCCACTGATGCCTTAGCTGTTGCCGTATGCCATTTTTATCAAAATGGAAAAATAAGCACATCCACAACGAAGACGCCTGTAAAAAAGAGTAAAACTACCTGGAAAAATTTTTTAGCGGATAATCCAGACAGATTAAAATAAACGGATCAACTTTAAATTTCATTCATATAGTCACCGGAGGAAGCTTTGGTATTGGTAGGGCTACAGCTTTGGCATTTGCCGCTCAGGGTGCAACGGTAGTAATTGCCGATAGAGAAGACGGCTCAGAAACCTTAGATTTAATAAAAAAAAGTGGAGGAACGGGTATTTTTATACAATGCGATGTTTCGAATGTGGAACAGGTAAACCATTTAATGGAAACCATAGAGAAAAACTATGGAAGGCTTGATTTCGCCATAAATAATGCTGGCATTGAAGGTGTTAACAGTCCCATAGATTCCCTGTACCATAGAAAATTGGCACCATGTACTCAACGTAAATTTGACAGGTACTTTTTTATGCATGAAAGGTGAAATTCCAATGATGTTGAAACAAGGTGCAGGCGTTATTGTAAATATTGCTTCTGTCGCCGGATTGGTTGGTTTCGAAGGTATACCAGCTTATGTGGCATCAAAACACGCTGTGGTAGGTTTAACTAAAAATGCAGCGCTGGACTACGCAACAAAAGGAATAAGAATAAACGCCATTTGTCCAGGTGTGGTTAGAACGCCTATGATTGACCGATTTACAGGAAAGGATAAAGCTATCGAAGCGCAATTTGCTAAGGTACAACCTGTTGGAAGACTAGGAGAACCCGAAGAAATCGCTGATGCAGTTCTATGGCTTTGTGGCAAAGGAGGATCTTTCGTTACTGGAGCAGCCATCCCCGTTGATGGAGGATGGGTCGCCAAATAAACTTTATAAGTTATCGTAAGCGGAACGAATGGAAGCAGCTATTGCTTCCATTTCTTCTGCCGAAAGATTTAGCCTTGAGTTACTAAAATTAATATCCCCCATACTGTTTAATGGAACTAAATGCACATGTGCATGGGGTACTTCCAAACCGATGACACTCATTCCTATTCTAAGGCATGGCAGCGTGCCGCGCAAGGCTGAAGCGACCTTTTTTGAAAATAACATGATACCTGATATTTCCTCGTCCGATAGATCAAAAAAATAATCTGTCTCTACTTTTGGAACGATTAAGGTATGTCCTTTCGCAAGCGGATTCACGTCAAGAAATGCTAAAAAATGCTCCGATTCTGCTACTTTCCATGCGGGAATTTCTCCCTTGATAATACGAGAAAAAATACTTGGCATACCTGGGCTAGATTGAAATATTTTCAATAACAAACTCTAATTTGCCATTAGGTGTCTCCACATGAGCTACATCTCCAATTTTCTTTCCCAATAAGCCTTTACCCATCGGCGAGCTAATCGAAATACGTTTAGCTTTAAGATCAGATTCTGATTCTGAAACTATTTGATAGGTAATAGTGGCATTATTAGCCTTATTTTTAATGGTTACCTTAGAAAGAACGGTAACTTTAGAAGTATCTACATCGGTAATTTCCAGTACCCTGGCATTAGCAAGTTGTTTTTCCAAGTCGTTAATTCTTAGTTCCAACATTCCCTGCGCCTCTTTAGCCGCGTCATATTCCGCATTTTCAGATAAATCTCCTTTCTCACGAGCTTCGGCAATAGCTTTAGCAGCCTCGGATCTACCCCGCGATTTCATATCTTCTAATTCACTATTTAGTCGTTCAAAACCCTCTCGGGTCAGGTAATTGATACCAGACATAACATTAATTTTTTAAGCTTTTTGGAATGATTAGGGTGATAGACTTAAAAAAACAAAAACGATATGGGAAAATTCCCAAATCGTTTTTTATTGTAACTTTAACAAATATAGATTAAAATTCTAACATTTTAAAGAATTAACGGGTAATTAAATATCGCCAGTATAAAAAAAGACCTAGAAATTGAATCTAAGGGAAACATTATGCGTACCTGTCCAAACCCTGGTTGCCTGATAAGCATAATCCAAAGCAATCTTATTTTTAGAACCTTTAGATAAAGGAAAATCAATACTTCCTCCAGCACTCAAACCAGTATTTACAGGTCTTTCTTCAGGAGAAGAAGCACCAAGATCATATTTATAGGCACCTCTCAACATAAAAGAATCCCAAAGTGCATATTCAATACCTGCTCCTATCTGGTCTCTGCTGAAAGAATTTGACGTAAAGTTACCAATCAAACTAATCCTGTGAGGTTCGCCAAGAAGTATATCGTAGGATAATCCAATATTTAACATAGATGGCAACTCAAAACCTGCTGCGCGTTGATCAAAAGTAAGTTGATAGCCAGCTTTATTGGGAGTATTTCCCTGAAAAGAAAGACCCTCCCCATTAAAAACCATTCTTGAACCAACATTACTCAAACTTATACCGAATTTGAATTCTTCCTTATCACCTGTTACATACTGAACACCCGCATCAATGGCTAAGCCAAAGGCGCTTACATTAGCAAGAGATTCTGAAATACCTCTCATCAAAATACCAACCGATACCTTATTTTCAAAAGTAAAAGCATAGCCCAACGCTATATTAAAGAAATTAGGAGAAAAATTTGCCCCTGTTCCCTCCGGTTGATCTTCTGTTGTCACTTTATTTTCACCAAAATTCAAGGAAGTGAGGCTAAGACCCAGGGCAGCACCGTTTTTCAACTTTCGGGAAATTCCGAAAGCATTCATTCGAATGCCCGTACCTTGTAAGTAATTGGCACCCGAAAGATTGATTTCCAGACTATTTATACGCGGTAAACCAGCAATATTAATTCTCATTGCTTCAACCCCTCTGACTGAGGCCGTATTGATATGAAATAATCCAGAACTTCTTGCCCAGGGATTCAAAAGCAGCTCATAAGCTCCAGCCTCCCCCTGTCTGTCGGGATTTCCAGCCTTTAAAAAAGGTTGGAAAAGAAAAGTTAAACTACCAATAACAAAAAAAACCTTAATCCTCATTTCATTAAATTATTCATTGTTTACAATCCAGAAGGATCAAATTTTCTGTTTATACCAAACCACTTTATCGTTTTAGACCCCAATTCGCCCGCGTCAATATTCATCAAATAAACACCACTTGCGACTGGAATTCCCCGGTTATTTCTTAAATCCCATTCCAAATCAGGCGTAATTTGCCTATTCGTAATGGCTCGATTGTTACCTCGTGGAACCGCTCCCACTTCATCCCGTTTATATTGCCTGATAAATTTACCATCCAAAGAATAAATAGTGACCGTACAATTGGCGGGCAGATTGGTAAACTTAATGGTCGTGGTAAATTGGGAAACTTCATAGTCAGAGAAACCGTAATATGGATTAGGAACTACGTTTATCGCATCTAAAGCAGCATTGTAATTACTTGCATCCCGCTTCTCTGCTTCTTTTTTATCAAATTGAAAACGATAAACAGGGTGGCCATTATTTTCATTTCCCGCAATGGAATAAGGATTATTCACACGAATTTTTACTACAGCATCATTAGGAATCAGACCATCTTTATATGAAAGAAACGGGGTTGTAGATTGATTGTAAATTAATCCAGACCAGGTAATCTCTTGTAAAGCTAGTATCTTAGCAACAGGCGCTGCATTTCTCAATGAATTTCTAATAGCTCTGCATTCATCATACGTTTGCTTCGTAACATATACAAAGTGCTGTCCACCAACAGGATAGAATCCAAGATTTCCGTTACTTACCCCGGCTAAACGAACCAGATTATCAGGGTTAAACATCATATCGGCACCCAAGTTATAGTTTTCCAATACGGTACCATTATAAACAGAATTTTCGCCAAAGAAAATATTTAATCGTCTTCCCGTTTCTACGTCAATGGCATAGCCTGGAAACCATCCAAATCCCTCTGTTAAATCAGCTGTATTTGGGTCCGGTAAACCATCACTATTTGCATCATCTTTTGTTACCCCAGGCCTCGCCCTTAAATCAAAGTGTCTGCGATTTCCCTCTGTATTAAACCCTTGAGTACGATAAAACCTGTTAGCAGACTCAATAATAACACACTTACTCCAAAGACTCTTATCTCTTGTAAAAACAATATCCACGTTATTCAAATCAGCTAATTTCATTCGTGTTCTTAGAATGGAACTAGCGCTATTATCAGAAATAGCGGGAGAAATATAGGCAGGGTCTCTTTCCCCTTTTACTCTCCAATCAGCAAGGAAATAGGGAGTAAATTGTCCGGCACCCATTTTTGAAAAAGCCTGGGTTGGATCTAATACCGCATCAACTTGCCCGTCACCTGTTGAAATATAATCGAAAACGGTTGCGTCAAAGTTCGAGGGCCCGGCACTATATCCGTCATTGATAAAGCCTAACCATTGTGCGCCATTTTTATCTTTGTAAGTAACTTCAATACCAATAGCCCCATTTCTGGCATCTTTTAAACTCCCAGGTTCTGAAACCTGACCAATTACGATAGAAAAACCAAACGCTCTGATGATCTGTTCGTTCAGCTGTTCAATAGGCCTTTCAGATCTGATAACCGGACTATTCGGATCTCTAAGATTTCTTAACTCCCAGGTAACAGGAGATTCTAAAACTCCGTTATTAGGATTATTGTCCTTAAACTTAAGTTCAAACTGTCCATCCTTTACTTCCAGAGGATTAAAAATTTTCACTTGAATGGGCGCTCTTCCAGGAAGATAAGTTATCTGTCCATTGAAAGAAGTACCCAATATCGCAGACCTGGTCGCATCAGAAATATCAAGAAAATTATCCCCTGTTCCAGCCCCTGAAACACGGGTAATAACCGTTCCTTCACCATAACTG
>Ga0129324_10000662_pt1 | contig 24271 bp, 28 predicted proteins | sample CPBDNA_7_FD_96879 | JGI IMG/M metagenome (GOLD analysis project Ga0129324, IMG submission 96879) | Freshwater to marine salinity gradient microbial communities from Chesapeake Bay, USA - CPBay_Spr_15_0.2_DNA | ecosystem: Environmental > Aquatic > Marine > Coastal | place: USA: Chesapeake Bay... | reverse complement strand
GGACCGGCTGGACCGGCTGGACCGGCTGGACCGGCTGGACCGGCTGGACCGGCTGGACCAGTTGGGCCTGGATTCTGTTCAACGAAATCGATAATTTCTAATAAAATGTTTTTAATCTGTTGGTTTGTTTTTGGAACATTGGCAATTTTTTGTCTAAGATCATCCATTTTTTTATATAATGTATAAAGAATAAAATTTATATATTTTTACATGGATCAATTTGTTTTTATTGGTGGAAATATTTTATCCGGAATTGGACAAGTTACAAAAAAATATGCATCTTTAATGAATATTGAAAAAGTTTATTCTTGGGAAGAAGAAATTCCTAAAAATAAAATTGTTTTTATTTATGCATTACCTATTCCAAATGTCATACATAAAATAAAAAAATTACAGCCAGTTTCAAAGTCTGTAAATTGCATGTGTGTGTGTGAGACAGAAGAAGTTCACCCTATACACGGAGAACTATTTAAACTTTTTGAAAGTGTCCTCGTCCCAAGTGAATTTTGTAAAAATGTATTTTCTAAACAATTTCCAACCACAAAATTCAATGTTCTTCATCACTGGTCACCTGAACCATCTTTATTTATAAAACAATCAAATCTGAAAATACCGAAATATGGTTATACTTTTTATCATATAGGTAATATACTAGACCATCGAAAACAAGTAAAAAAGATAATAGAAGCATTTTTAAGGTTGCAATTGCCAGACACATGCTTGATCTTGAAAGCTACATGTATTAAAGAAGTAAACTGGAACATTCCAAATGTTATTATTATTAATGGTCTAGTTTCAGATGCAGAAATTGATAGAATTCATTCTGAATGCGACTGTTACGTATCATTTTCGCATTCTGAAGGAGTGGGAATGGGTGCAGTAGAAGCTGCATTGCACGATAAACCAGTTATTATATCAGAATACGGGGGTGCTTCGGAGTATATAAAAACACCATATACCATTGAATGTGATAAATGCAATGTCGGTGTAGATGATTTTTTATATACAAAAGACATGGTATGGGGAAATCCTAACTTTGAAAAACTCAAGGAATTTATGAAAGATGCGTATGAAAAGAAACTAACCCATATGAGTCATTTTCACACAAAAAATTTAATGAATAATGTTTTAAAAAATCTTAAAACATGTCTAGATCAATAGCGCTAACAGCATAAGCGATAACGCCGACCAAGACTGCACCATTCATCATGTTACCTTTTTGGCTTTCTAAATATAAAACAAAATCATCAAATTGTTTAATGTTTGTTTTATTTTTCATAAGTTGTGGTAAAAATTTCACGATAACAAGATATAATAAAATTGTTAAAATTACTGGTTTAAGAGATTCGCTGTCCAACATTTATAATATCTACAGAGAATGTTTTTTGCAAAACCTCCCACATTCTGAATTTGCCTTGAATTTACATGGCTTTCCTGACATTGTCTGTGACTGACAAATATTTTTTACAACTGTTCGCGTGATAGAGTCATTGTGCAATGTTTCTATCTCCACCGAATCAATTATTTTTATAGATTTTTCTTTCTTTTTTAAATTTATTTCATTTAGCTTTTGCTTAGCTTTCCAGATGGCGCGCGTGAATTTTATACGAGTGTCATCTGGAAATTTTTTTGCGTCTCTGCTGTTGTAAATCTCAAGCCATTTCGGGTCGTGTTCGATGTTCATGTTTGTTCCTGTTATACATTATGTAAAGTTATGACTTGATTTATTTTTAGACATTTTTTTTAACCTTCTCCTGCTATACTTGATAAATATAGATCAACTTCACCTGCAAATTGAGGGCATTTTTCAATTACCTTCTTACTAACCATATCTTGAACATTTAATATATGTTCTTCAAACTTTTTAAGGTCGGTTCCGGTGTGTTTACTTATTTGAGCTTGTGTCGCGATATCTTTAAGAGCCCATAAATAAGCTGCTGCATAATTTGCATGAAGTGTCGCAATAATAGGAGACTGATCTTGTTGAGCTGCTGTAGCAAACCGCGCCGACTGTCTCAATAGTTTTTTAATGTTTCCACCATTTGTATTTCTAGGAAAAAAAATAGCGACAAGTAAAATTAATATTAGAATTATATACAATGTCATTTAACTTTATTATATTATGGGAAATATTTTTGATTTAAAATACATTGTCTTAAAACAAATTAAATTATTTATGACATAATAGTAACTATCTTAAAAGGATAAATACTTATTAAAATAAGTTTACTGATAATCATGAAGGAACAGATCCAGAAAGTTTCTCATATAGAACACGTCATAAAACGCCCCGATTCTTATGTTGGTGAGATTGAACCAGTCACAGATAAGTATTGGATTATAAACGAAACCAAATTTGAACAAAAGACTTTGACTTTTTCTCCGGCTTTGCTTAAAATTTTTGATGAAATTTTAGTAAATTCTATCGATAGAAATTCACTATTTCCCGAAGAAGTGAATAAAATAGGCGTTCGATTTTATGAAGATTCTGGATTAATCACCATTGAAAATGATGGACCTTTGGGTGGTGTGAGTGTAGAACAACATCCAACGGAAAAGATATATAATCCGGAACTTACTTTTGGACACCTTTTAACAAGCACAAATTATGACGATTCAAAACAGAGAATAGTTGGAGGAAGAAATGGGTATGGAGCAAAACTCGCAAACATATATTCTACCAAATTTGTGATTAAAATAAAAGATTCAATAAATAAATTGTCTTATGCGCAAATATGGGAAAATAATATGACAAAATGCAACAAACCAACTATGAAGGAATATAATGGCGAAAAATCATCGATTATGATTGGTTTTATTCCCGATTGGGGTAAATTTAAGATGGAAGGAATGACTCCTGATTTTCTAAAAATAATTGAAAAACGGGTTTACGATGCAGTTGTGTGCACCAGTTCATCTTGCAAAGTAAGCTTTCAAGGTAAACAGGTCAAGAAAATGACTTTAGAACAATACGCTAAAATGCATTTAGAAGATTCTATAAAACTTACAACTCTAAATTATGAACGCTGGTCAGTTACTATTGCTCCTTCTGAACACGGTTTTCAGCAAGTTTCATTTGTGAATGGAATTTGCACTACAAAAGGAGGAACACACGTTGACCATGTGTCTACTCAAATTTGCAACGGGATTATTGAAAGTCTCGGAAAAAAGATAAAACTAAGACCCCAGCATGTTAAAAATACATTTTTCATTTTTGTAAAATCTACTTTGGTTAATCCAACTTTTAGCAGTCAAGTGAAATCTGAATGCACTCTGAAAACTGCTGGTTTTGGAAGTTCATTTGTTTGCACGCAAAACTTTGTTAAGAATGTATTGAAGACCGGAATCCAAAGTGAAGTATTGGCAATTTCCAAGTTTCAAGAACAAAAAGAACTAAAGAAAACAGATGGATCTAGAAAATCAAAAATCACTGGTATACCTAAACTCGATGACGCAAATAAGGCCGGGACAAAAGAGTCTGGAAAATGCACACTTATTCTAACAGAAGGAGACTCTGCAAAGGCCTTGGCAATTGCGGGGCTTACTATTGTTGGGCGCGACTATTGGGGTGTTTTCCCACTTCGTGGTAAGTGTAAAAATGTTCGCGATGCCTCTACAAAGCAACTTACGTCTAATCAAGAGTTTAGTGATATCAAGAAGATAGTCGGATTGCAACAAGGGAAAGTATACAATTCAGTATCAGAACTTCGTTATGGAAGAATCATGATCATGACAGATGCAGATCACGACGGGAGCCATATTAAGGGTTTGTTATTGAATATGTTTGACTATTTCTGGCCGAGTTTAGTGGATATTGGATTTTTGGTGAGCATGGTAACTCCAATTATAAAAGCTACAAAAAACAAAAAAGAAGTTTCATTTTTTACGGTAAGCCAATTCAAAGAATGGCACACTGCAAATAATTCAGGTTGGAAAATCAAATATTATAAGGGTCTCGGAACATCAACTTCAAAAGAGGCACGGGAATATTTTAAACAAATTACACAACTAACTGTTAAATTTGAGAAAGATGAAACTGCCGAAAAATCTATTGTTTTAGCGTTTGATAAAAAATGTGCAGACAACCGAAAAGAATGGTTATTGGAAAGCACTGAAAAAAAATCATCTGAATTGGAACTAAAATACGGAAGTATTTCATCTTTGAGTGTTACGGATTTTATTCGAAAAGACTTGGTTAATTTTAGTCTCGCAGACCTTGGGCGATCTATTGCACATATGTGTGATGGTTTGAAACCATCACAAAGAAAATCATTATTTGCGTGCTTCAAGAAAAACCTGAAAGAAGATATGAAAGTTGCTCAGTTGGCCGCATATGTATCAGAGAAAACAAGTTATCATCACGGCGAAACTTCTTTGGCCGATACAATTGTTAAAATGGCTCAGGATTTTATGGGCTCTAACAATATTAACTTTCTCGAACCATCTGGTCAATTTGGAACGCGCCTTCAAGGTGGAAAAGATGCGAGCCAGACTAGGTATATTTTCACTAGATTAACTAAAGATGCTAGAAACTTTTTTCATCCTTCAGATGATAATATTCTAAATTATTTAGAAGATGACGGAACTATGATTGAACCTGAATACTATATGCCAGTATTGCCTACTATTCTAATAAACGGGACAGAAGGTATAGGAACTGGATTTAGTTCTAATATTCCGCCATTTAATCCGGAAGATGTTAAGCAGAATATTTTAAGTATTCTCAAAGGTGAAAATGTTAAGAAAATGAACCCTTGGTATAAAAATTTCAAGGGGACAATTGTTCAAGATCAAGAAAAAGATCAGACGTGGATTGCTACTGGTGTATGGAAACAGTTGGCGAATGGAAAGATTCACGTAACAGAACTCCCACCCGGAAGATGGACTCAGGATTTCAAAGAGCACCTGGAAAGCTTGGTTGAAAATAAGACAATTTCAGATTTTAAGAATAATAGCACCGACCAAGAAGTGAACTTTGAAATTACAGGATATTCCGGAAGTTCTTTGGTAAAAGATTTGAAACTTTCGAAGGCGATTCATACCAGTAATATGCATCTTTTTCATCCTCAAAAGGGCATTAAAAAATATTCATCAGCTGAAGATATTTTGGTAGATTTTATTGAAGTTCGAATAAAGTTTTACAAACTTCGCAAAAAGTTTTTAGTTGAAGAACTTGAAAATAAACTTGTAGAAATTTCCAACAAGGCGCGGTTTGTAAAAATGGTAACGAATGATGAAATCATTATCTTCAAGAAGAAGAAAGATGTGTTAATAACCGAGATCCAAAACTTGAAGTTTGCAACAGTTGATGAAAAGTATGATTATCTTTTGAATATCAAAACATATCAATATACACAAGAAGAGATAGATAAACTTAATAACGAATTAAGTTCTCTTTCGCAAGAATTAGAAATACTCAAGAAAACTTCAATTCAAAACATGTGGAATTCTGATATATTAAAATGTTAAAATACTATTAAATGGCTGAAAGAGGTCGTGCAGGAACTGGAGCAGTTTTATCATTATACGCAGAAGGGAAACAAGATACTTATCTAAATTGTAAAGGTGGAAAAAGTTTTTTTAAAGAAAAAAATATTAGACACACAAACTTTTCAACAACATATAAACCACATTATATATATAAAGACCCGGGGAATGCTACTTGGCCGTTTGGATTGGAAGTAAAATTTAAAATAAATCCAAAAATTTCTGGAGATGTTCTTAGTAACGCATTTCTAAAATGCAGCCTTCCAGCTCTTCAACCAGATGAAGCATACTGTCAGCAGGTTGGAAATGCAATAATAAAAGAAATAAAATTTATTGTTGATGGGGCTGTTTTTGACATAAGAACACATGATTGGATAACAATTCAAAAAGAATTATTCTTTAACGAATCTGAAAAAAGGTGCTTGGACACTTTAATAGGAGACGATTTCAACTCCAGAACTTCTACGAAACCGATTCCTTTATATATACCTCTTAACTTATTTTTCTGTCGTTCGAGAATGAAGATTTATGACGATAGTTATGTAATTTCAGATAACTTTTTCAAGCCATATTATCTATTATGTGCATCTTATAATAACGATATTGAAATATCAATAACATTTCACGAACAGGCTTTTTTCAGCAACGCTTCTGCAACTACTATTTCGATGGATTCTTTAAATCTTGTAACAATTGAACACAATTTAACAGATAAAGAACGTTTATTTTATCGAGTAAATAAACAAATTCAGGTCATTAATAACGTAACATTACAGAGTGTTCTAGACATAGAAAAGGGCCAGCAAACTTTCAAAAACTTTTTAACACCAACAACACCGGTTAAATCATTTCATTGGTTTTTAAGAAATAAAGACTTTGAAGATGAAAAAAATTCTGAAAATTTTTTAAAAAGATATAATTTTAGTAGTGATTATATAACTTCTAATGTTATGAATGAAGATTCTAATGTAATAATGGCAGATGCAAAAATTTTCTTGAACGGAGATAATCAAATAGGCTTTCAAGGAAATTTCAACACATCTGAGAGAGTTGTTGGAAATTCATATTATAAATATTTACAAAACTATGATCATTATTTAAACACACCAAATAGAAATATCTACACATATTCCTTTTCTATAGACCCGTCAAACCCAGCCCCGACCGGTGCCATTAATTTTTCAATGTTACAATCGTCTAAAACAACTTTAGAGGGAACAATATATAACGGCGCCAGCTCAAATACTTACAATATGCATATGTTCTATTTCGGGTATAGCATAGTTAATTATGAAAATGGTTTTGCTTCACTCGCCTTTACTTGACATCAAGTCACATTTATTTTTTAAAAGATACTCTATAATTTCATTTTGAATACACCACTTAATGAAATTAAGTTGAGCAACAGTTGTTTTTAATTTTGTTTCGGAATTTGGGATATCGAAATCAATTTTTTCCGTTCTACAAAAAGGGTCAAAAAGTTTTTTACTATACCCATCTAAACTGGATTTATATGCACAATGCACAATAAATTTCTGGCCCTTTTTTGTAACGTAACTAAAATTATTTTTTTTTGAATGAATTGTTATAAACCATTCAATATTTCTTAGAGAAATTCCATTCTTTTTTTCCAAAATATCTACAAGACATTTAGAATTTTCTTCTTTTGTATAAAAATCCTTAATAGAGTTTAGTAATGTAGCGGATTTATTTGACATGGTGCCTATTTAATATAAATTAGTCACAAATCTATAAGTAATTTTTCAATGGATGGAGACTTTTTAAACTTTTCACAAGCCGGGCATCCAATTTTATATAAACATTCTGAAAATGAATGTGTGTGTGGTATTAATTGGTTTGTGTTTGATGCAATTGTCGGCCTCTGTATTTTTTTTTGACATGTATGCTTTTTACAATATCCTTGATTCTTCCCCATAAACGTGCAACGTCTACCGTTTGTATTTACACCTCTGCACTGACCATCTCTGTTTTCAACATCATTGCTTTTTGGAGAATCCAACGTTCCGTTTTCTATTTTTTCTATATCCTGAAATAAAAGTTTTTGAGAAATATCATATTGTTTTGAAATATAATAAATATATTCTGTTAATTTTTCATTTACCGCTCTTTTGACCTCATCTTCTATTATATTAGAAATTTGATTTAACGCTGTTGGTTGCATTGGCATGCTTCCATACTTAATTATGAAATGCTTTTATTTTTTATACTTGTTATTAAACGCTGCAAATATTTCATCAATTTTTTTACACTTTACGTCTTCCTTTTTCTTTCGTTTTTTTGATTTGTAAAGGTCACTGAAAAGTGTTTCTTGAGGATTCGGAATGAGAGGTTCTAAAAGATCCGAAACCGGGGTCATGAACTTATTTGTAAAATAATAATCATAATCCAAAGGTATATTCTTTTCAATAACCCACTTCGGATCCTCAGCTTTTTCAAATTGCTTGTGATTCGGGTCAAATGTTTTAGTAATCACAAATTGAACTCTATCTCCCGATTGCGGTTCAGACCCAGGAGCACGCTTTCGTATCTTATTTCTGACTTGAACGTGTGGAAGGTTATCTGATTTATAGGATTCTGCAAGTTTTTGAGAAAGTGTCAATTTTTCCATTGGAACTTCACCGTTAATTAGTTCTAATGCGCGATTTCTGGCCAACTCTTTGGCTGCTTCGGAATTGTTACTTTCTAAAATAATATCTAAAATTTCTCTAGAAACTTCTCTAACAAATGGGATATTATCTCGGCGGACAAGTTGCAAACCTTTTACGTCGATACAATCCATATTCATTTCGCCGTTTTTATTTTGAGTCCACATCTTAGCTGCATATCTCTTTTTTGAGTATAGAATGTAAGGATAATACACTTTTTCGAGTTCCAAATTTTTAGGAGCCTTGAATAGTTTATTACATTTTTCGGAAGCCATTTCACCCAACTTCCAACTGTATTCAATAGCTTCATTCCCTTTCAGATTCCCTACATCAAACTCAACCATAACGCTATCTGTGTCTCCGTATCGCACTTTTGCACCCGGAAATTCCTCTTCAACAAGGGTTTTAGTCTGTTCAATCATGTGCCGACCCTCATACGTTACAGTCGCAGCAATAGCAACACACGGAAGCATTCCCTTTGAAGCACCAGTGAAACCGTAAACAGAATTCATTGAGATTTTATAGGCAAGCTGTTTTCCGTTATACATTTGTTGCAACTGTCCGGAAGATCTAGCCATGTCCCGTTTGGCTTGTTTTCTAAATTGTTTGAGTTCTGCCAAAATCAAAGGTAAAATACTTGGAACATTCTGAGCAAATGTATGAGTGGTGCCATTTATTTCAAACCTTTCATATTCAACTCCTGGTATGTTTTCATACCTTTTGTCTAACACAATAGTGGAATAACATAAATTATGAGCCATCATAATAGAAGGATATAGACCTTCAAAATCAAGAGCTGTAATAGGACTATAGTATGCTCCAGTTTGTGCCTCCAAAACTGTTGCACCTTCATATTGTTGCTGCGGAGTGCTATTCCATCTAATAACGGGAATTATAAACCCCAATTTTCTAGATTTTCTTGTGATTTGACTGAAAACCTTGATTTGCTGGCCACGTTCACACAGGTATGAAATAGGAACCCAAGTTGCCTTGGCCATCTCTAAAAGATTTAAAAGTGTGCAAAGTTTTTCCATAAGTTGATGAGGAAGTAAAGTATCCTTGATACAATACTCTGCAACTTCACCAAGCTTATGCGGATCTTCTTCTAAAAATCTCTTAAACATTTCTTTCGGAGACATGTCAATTTTTTTATCACCTAAAAACTTTTCAGAAACATTATTCAATGTATACGAATCTAATTTTTGATTTTTCTTTACTTCATGAAACAGATCAAAAATAAACCTCCCGGGCATAGGAACAATTTTCATTAAATTATCACCGAGCGCACCAGATGAAAGTTTCTTATTCACCAACTCGCACTCATAATTTTTAAATTTTGAAAGTTCGTAAAATTCAGGAGGGCATGAATTTACAATTGCTCTTTTGTAAATAAATTCAAGATCGAACCCAAAAATATTCCAACCAGTTATCACATCTATATCCATTTTTTCAATATAGTTTTTAAACCCCATCAATAACTCTTTTTCGGTCTTGTATGAAACTATATTGCAACCTTCAAGCTCACTTGTTTGTTTATAACAAAGACAAGTCTTGTCAAAAAATTCATCACTTCCTTGATATTTCAGGGAAAATGCAATCTGAAAAACACAATCTCCGTGGATTTCAGGATTTGGAAATTTACCAGTAGAACTGTTTGCTTCTATGTCAAAAGACGCAACTATAAAAGGCGCAATTGCTTCTTTTGTAAAAGGTTTTAGTTCTGTCCATTTATTGCAATATAAATCAATATCCGTTTTTGAAATATTATTTTTTACACAATTATTACCGGTATCCAACCACCCAGATGATTCAATTTCAGTTCGGTGCATAAATCGCAAAACGGGGTCGATATTTGATTCATACACTTTCAGCGGATAAGTATCACCGGGCAGGGGATAATTGAGCTTTCTATTACAGGCCCTCATCATTTCCAAAGTTTTAAAATTAAGTTTCATAAAAGGTGATTTTTCATTATTTTGAAAACCCCAAGAATCTTTCAAACTTACAAGTTGATAAGTTTCAACAAAGTCTTTCAGTTTGTCGTAAATTACAGCGTGATTAGTAGTTTTAGTTAATTTTATGAAAAAATAAGGTTTGAATACTGTCGTAACACATACAGACTTTCCATCCTCGTCGCGCCCAAAAATACTAATCAGGTGCTCGTCGTCAACATCTCTAGAATCCCAAGTTAATGCTTGAAAGACAACCATCTTTCCTTGAGTTATTAACAATTTATTTTTTTAAATATATTATATAATAATAAAACATGTCAGGTGGCGCACTTATTGATTTAGTTGCTAAAGGAGCTCAGGATGTTTACCTTACCGGTTCTCCAGAAGTATCATTCTTCAGACAGAACTTTAAACGCCATACAAATTTTGCTATGAAACCAAGTAAGCTTAACGTGTTAGGAACAGTCGGCGCGGGTAATGAAATTTCAATTAAAATTCCAAATAAAGGAGATTTATTGGATTATATCTGGATTGACTTAAGTGACGAAATTGGTTCAAAACTTGGCGTCGAAACAGCTAATCCAGCCATTTTTGAACTATGGATAGGTGGTCAAATGGTTGACAGACAGGATGCCACTTTTATGGCTTTACATTGGCAGAAATTTTTGGTTGATTCAGGCGCCAAGGCGGTGGCTGCTTTTAATGCTGGTTCAGCTTCCACTAGAGCAAAACTTTTAAAAAGCACATTTTTGCCTTTGCATTTTTCATTCTGCGATGACATGCCTCTTCCATTGGTAGCCCTGCAATATCATGAAGTAGAAATCCGTGTTAAATTTCCATCTTCATTCACGTCGACAACTGCTACATTTTATGCGAACTTTATTGTCGTTGATACAACAGAAAGACAATTTTTTACAAGTAATGACCATGAAATTCTCATCGAGCAAGTTCAAAGGCTCCCAGTTACAAGCGGAACCGGTGGAAACGTAACATTTGACCTTTCGCTGCTCAACCACCCAGTTAAGTCTCTTCATTGGACAGTCCCAAGTGACCCAGACTATAACACAGGAACTGCGATGATATGGCTAAATGGAACATCTTTGTTTGATGACGACATGCCAGATAAATATTTTACATCTGTTCAGGGTTACTATCATTCCGAACACGCTTCAGAGTTGCTTAAAGTTGGTGGGTCGGGTACAGAATGCGGCGACGGGCTCAAAATGTATTCATTTGCGAGAAAACCATGCAAGCATTTTCCAACCGGTGCGTGTAACTTTTCCCGTCTTGATAATGCAGAAATGAAAATTTCAGGCGCGGATACTAGCACTGGCGCCTATCTGAATGCCGTAAATTGGAATATTCTTAGAATTAAATCAGGAATGGCTGGCGTTGCTTTTAGCAATTAATTAAAAGAATAACTTGCATTAAAAATAATAAACATGATAGTTTATATTTTAACCGGAAAACTTTTCGGAAAAAACATTTATGAAATAGACTGCACTTTAAATATCAATGAAAGATTATCAAGTGATATTCTTGGATATTCTGACAAAAATAAAATTTTATTTAAAAAAGAATTTTTATTTTTGGAAGATGTTGATTTTATAAAAAATATTTTATCTATAAATTTTTCAGAATTTAAATTGAAAAGTGATGGAAGTTTTTATAAAATAGAATTAGAAAAAGCTATAAATATGATACACACTATTATAGATATTTATGACAGGCTTGTAAAAAAAGCCAAACCTAATCGATCTTGCTTTTCAGTTTCAGTAAATTAACTTTGGATTCTAGTTCTCTATTTTCACCAGGTGATTCGATTTTATATGTTTTATTTTTAATCGCTTCAATTTCTGGACCAGTAAGAATAATCGCATTTACACGGAAATCCATGAACGCTTCCATTACAATTGGAATCTTATCCTTAACAAGGTCATACATGGCAGTTGCATAATCTCTAATTTCTTTTTGTGCACCCGCCTCCATTCGGAGTTCCAAATAATGGAGTAAATTATGAAGATTAATTTTCCAGTAAAACTCTGTATATGTAGATTGGGGTAAGTGTGACCTCGAAAGTTCTCTACAGCATCCAGATTCCAATAAATTGTTATAAACTAAGAATGCACCTCTACATATCTCGATTGGTTGTTCAGATAATTGTTCATCAAGGACGACCTGACCGTCTGAACCCTGTTTATTAATTTCTGATTGCTTCCTATAAAAAGGGGGTTTAAAATATTCGTCTGGCACAACAGAATATCGCGCGGATAATTCATTAATGGAGGCTGTTCGATGTCGCATGTGTTGTCTGGCGATGAAGATTGGCATTTTGATATGAAATTTAAATTCAACCATTTCGAATGGCGTATTGTGTTTATGGCGCATGAGGTATCTAATAAGTCCCCTTGATGAACGGGAAGCCGTGGTTCCGCCCGCATAAGAAACCCTCGCAGCTTGGACAATCGCTTCATCCAAATTCTCTTGAGGCATCGTATCAACCAGTCTAACGAAACCATGGTCTAGAACTCCAATTTCTTTGTTATGCATGATATTAATCATTTAACTAATTTATTTTTTAAGTATTCTATTCTTTTGATAAACCATTCAAGTTCTCTTTGGTTCAATAATAAATCTTCTTTTAAATTTTCATTCATTATTATTTTAATAATATTATATTATTTTAACAATAATGAAATTAACAATTGACACAAAACAAAGAATTCAAAGTATGTGTATATTCTGCCTTGAATTCTATAAAGTTATCATGGGGTCATTTTTAACCATTTTTGTTCCTCAACAATGTGATAAACATGTGTGCACAATTTCAGAAACAATTGAAAATGAAGTTACTTGTTTTATTTTTAATATTGTAAGTTGTATAACATTAATTCATTTATATTTTATAGAATTAAAAAGAGAGAATTGGTGCATTAAATATTTAGACATCGATCCAAATAAAGCAAATAATAATTTAGATAAAGAAATAGAAGAATATCCGGAATTTAAAAAACAAATGGAAACTATAAATAAAAAATATAAAAAAAATGCACTTATTTGCATTGCATTTCAAGGTGTTAACATTACAACGTCCGTAGTTTATATTGGTTACCATTGGGTGGGTATAGCGGCTCTTGCACCATTGATTGGATATATTATACTTATGTGCACTAAATTATATAACACATACTTCATTTCAAAAGCATCATTAAATGAAGAAAGAGCATATAGCGCTTATTTGACAATATCAAAAACATATAATATTATTGACGAAGATCACACAAAAAAAATAAATGTTGAAATTATTTGAAACATTTTTTAAACATTTTAAAATCTTTTACTCTTTTATCCCATGAATTATATTTTTTGTAATTTAATAAATAATTCATCAATTCGGTTTGAAACTTTTCAGAATCATGTGGAATATTAAATTTTATTAATATTGAACTTATCGAATCACAAACAAAAAATGTTTGTGATTTTTCATCTAAATCTGCGAAAATATTTATAACTACAGAATCTCTGGAGAATCGTTGAAAGTTAATTATATACTCATACTTTAGTTTTTCAATTTCATCAAATATTAACCGATCTTTTGCTAAAATAATATTTTTATAATTTTTTCTATATATTTTTTTTTCTTGTTTTTTTATAAATACAATTCCACTAATATTAAATATGATAGGTTCGCATATAATTTCTTGAAGTTGGACATATTTTGTTTCGTCATTGGTTTTGAAAACTTTTTCAAAAATATATTTTAAACACATTTTTGAAAAAGTTTTTATTACTTTTATAAACATTTATTTTTTTAAGTTTCAATTCAAATCTTCTTCTTCAAACCAAACCTGTTTAGTTCCACCATCATATGCGAATGCATATTTATTATCAATAAGCCATTGATTAACAGTTTTTGCCTCGTCACCGAGATACACTTCTACTAAAAGTCTTCCGTATTTATCAAATTCATCACATGAAATTTTTACAATTTTACCAAGAATTTTCTCTCGCAATTTATTTCTTACTTCATAACCAAACTCTTTTTCTTTTTTGTTTCGCGTTCGTAATTCAGGAGTGTCTATACCATTTAGCCTGCAATTCCATATATACATTTTTCCACCAAGAGGAAAGGCAACTTTTATAGTGTCGCCGTCATAAACTGACATGACTTTAGCTTCCTTGCATTCACCTTCAAATGAAAATTCGACAGCATCATCCCAATTCATTTTTTTTATATTTAATTATAGTATAAATATGTATTGTCCTTTTAAGCAGTTTAAAGATATTTTCGGAATACCTGGGCAAGGTGTTCACAGGTATAGATTTTTGAACGTAGCTTTATTTGATTATATAGGAACTATATTTATAGCAGTATTATTATCTAAATTTACAAAAATACCTTTTGTCTTGTCAACCATAATAATGTTTATTTTAGGTATTATTTTTCACGTGTTATTCGGAGTAAATACAGAAACTGTAAAATTTTTAGGACTTACATGCTAAATTAAAATTTTAAAAAGTTTATTTAAAAAAAAAGTTTTTAAAATTTATTTATTTATATTAATGTTTTTTTAGAAAATATATTTAACGGTCGAAACGGATGTTGTATAGAATGTGCACTTCATGAGTTTCGGCGTAGGCAGAATCTGGTGATTTGATAGTCTTATTTAGTGCAGCACCTGCACGGCTTTTTAGTGTCATCGATGTCTTTAAGACATATTGTAATACAAGATTATTTAAATTGCTTGTGTCGTCTAACTGCAGGACATCGTAAGGAACGTCACTGTCAGCGTTTACGATCTTCCACAGATCACTTCCACCCGCCTCAAAACTGACTGTATTCTCGCTGTTTGGAGGGTTTGCGTTCAGAATTGACGCAATAATATAATGTCCAACTTTTCTTGTTTGAACTGTAGCATTCTCATCGCTCATCCCTTTTAAAAGAGTGAAGACTTCGTTGGTGTCCCATCGGTCAATACCACTCTTACCCTTTAAAATTGTGTGCAGTCTGACAATGTTGTCAGACTGGTCAATACTACCAGAGACTGGAAATGTCATTAGGTTTAAGTATGAAGATGGGCTAGATACTAGCCTTAGTAAGTTTTCGTCGTTAGCGAAACCTTCCATCTGGGAGCTAATAGCTTTTGGGATTGCAGCCATCGCGATATTGGTAGTTCCGTATGTAGAACCAGCTCCGATGTCGCTCATTGACACAATAACATCACCACCCAGACCTATATCAGATACCGGGTTAACTGTAAGTGTATGTATGTCACCAACTGATAAATTTGAAGACGTTACAAGTGGAAAGGTTTCGTTTGCGATAACGATATCGTCGGCGCCGCTGTTCACTTGTGATGCGAAATTATTTCTAAGTTTGCAAGGCATTCTTCCAATCATTTCGGTGCCCAAGTCCATGTCGAATGAATAACCACCATTCATTTGAATAGTGTAAGCGTTAGCGGCGGTCGTTGTACCATCGGCCAAAGTGGTCGCGAAGTCCGTAGTGCCGTCACGAGCGTATGCGATGCCTACATTTGATAGCATAATAGATAGATCTTCTCTCTTCGCGAATACGTCTACAACGTAATTTATACTAGACAAGTAATCGTCTACGTGTGTAACTTGAATACCATCAGCTTCTTGAACATTTGAAAAGTTAATAGTTGAACAACCGAGCCATACATTTGATATTGGAATCGACATTATATTTTATATTATATACAAAAGAAAAGTATTTACACCCATAAACAACTTTTCTTTCGGGTTTTCGTGAATATTTTTTTTTTATTTCAACGCCCGTCATTAATATACAATTAATGGGGAGCCTATTATGGCGAAACAAACACATTTGATGTGTAGTATAGACCATATGGCGATTCCTGGTCACGCACAACAACGTTACCAGATTTTTCAGAAGGTAACTCACTATCAACTGATAAGTTAGCTAAAGCATTGACCCAAGTAGCGGGGTTAACCCCGACGCCGGCAGCAGTGCAGACGTATAACCCACCGTTATAGAATTTCACTTGGCCAGGCACACCAACCCAAGTTGAAGGCGCGGAACCTTCTTCAACAAATCTAATGCCACCACTGACAACGTTTTTGGCGTCACCGCGGTGTTGCTTTTTGTAAATCAAATTGCTTAATAGTTTGGGAATATGTTTTACTGCCAGAAAGTGTGAGAACTCTGAAGACGCGTGAATGTCGTCGATGATATAACAAGAGTTAGGCACATATGGTTCGCCATCTGCAAGGCGATCGAATAAACTCTTTTCCTGTGTCATGGTTTCTACTGGGCTGTTTGCGGCAATGCTCGAATGTTCGTAACCGGATATTTCGAGATTAAGTTCAAACAGTTCGACTTTGTTACGCAGATCATCGTCGTCCCATATGCTTTTTTTCAATAAATCGCGGTGATAATCGACCAACAGATCTAAATCTGCATTCGGAAACTTACCACTTGGCTTGAAAATATTAGGCATTAGTAACGCGATGATGTTTTTGGCCCCAAAGCATGCTTTACCTTCGAACTCTTCGCCCGGAAGACCTGTTAGGATTTTGAGAAGTTTGTAAGAAGCAGTCCCAAGAGACGCGACAACATCAGGTAGCGCAGTAGCAATAGAGGCGGCGGCATCGGCGGCGGCGGTGGCGGCGGCGGCGGCGTCGTCCCGGACCTGTTGTTCTTGTGTATAATCTGCGTTTGGATTATCTATTTTGTATTGTTCGAAGACGGCGGCGGCCTCCGCGGCGGCGGTGGCGGCTGCGGCGGCGGCGGCGGCGGCGGCAGCGGCGGTGACGGCGGCTGACACCAGATCATTACCACCAATACTTAGAAATACCAGCTGCTCTTTTAGGTCCTGTCCGACGTTTGAGGTTCTAGATTCTTCTACTGTAGCTGGAAGCGAATAAATAGCCCCGTTTTCGGTGTTCAACCCACGTTGAAAAATCGCAGGGGTATCGGTACCTTCGACGGGGATGGATTTACCATACAACTGGTCTACGATATCGTTTAAACCTTGGTTAGGCGACGTGGCTATACCTTGTAGCGCGGGGTGGAGGGATTCATTAAAAAATCCATCACTCATGAGACGAGCACCTCCAAAGGCGAAATTTACCGAAGATTGGGCGATGTCATTGACATATGTATTACCCACCATACTCATTGAATTAATTGGGACTGAACACCCTATAATTTCAAGGGATGCGTCGAACGAATTCGGGCCGTTGCAAAACCTCCCCTTACCAGTCCCCGCAAGCCAGTATTTGTAGTAACCAGGTATTCTCCCATATGCAATATCAGTAGGCGTTATTGTATTAATGCCGTTTGAACTACCGCTTAACATTAAAACAGTGTCCATATTCCCCATGTCACACACAGAATCACCAAGAACAATCACGTTATCAAAATGGGAAGAAACTTGATGACCCATGCTAGCCGCGAGAGAGCCCGTCGGTAAGTCGGTCGAGGTCCATTTGCCATATGATGGTTTGGGTTCAAATATTCCGTTTAGATAGTATCCGTCATCGTTGGGGTGTTGAACGGAAGTTTCAACTAGCGTGTCGACGTGGGCGCGCTTGGTGACGTTTAATACATTAAGTGACGCGGAATTACTTGAATTAAGATTTGGAATGTTTACTGTTGTCATGAAAATTTTTATAATATAACGCAATATTTTTATTTACATTAATTCGAATAAAATATCGTCGCCGTTTGATATTTTGAACTCTTCTGACACCACTATACTGGTAATGTTAGAAATAGATTGACCTCCCGCGTCATTACCTACGGATAACACGTCAGATAAATTTTGCGGGGCTGCTGACATTTATTTTTATAAAATAATTAAATATTTTATTTACATTAATTCGAATAAAACATCACCATTCGGCGCTAATATTTTGAACTCTTCTGACACCACTATACTGGTAATGTTAGAAATAGATTGACCTCCCGCGTCATTACCTACGGATAACACGTCAGATAAATTCTGCGATTCCGATGCATTTATTGGTTCTGGTGGTTCAAATTTTTCAGATAAATTTTCGTTTTGATCACCGAATAAAACATCTCCGTTAGGTGCTAATATTCTAAACCCATTTGCCACTAATATACCACCGAGGTTAGTAATCGACTGACCTTCTGCGTCTGAACCAGCATATAACACTTCAGATAAATTCTGTTGGTCTGATAGAAGTATTGGTTGTTCTTCTACGTTATAAGATGCAATAGCTATAACTGAAAAACTGTTTAAGGTTATTTTAGCTACAGGATCTTTACCTTCTATATATATATGTTCGCCTATAACCGTCCACTCAGACGAACTTGTATTATCCATTTTAAGAATTAAAACAGTTTGTCCATCTGTTAATGTTGAGCTATTAAATGGAATTTCCATGTAAACGTTACTATTTAAAGTAGTTCCGTGCGGTTTTAATTCGATCACTGGACTTATATATTCATTTATAGTCGCGTATTCAGATTGGCCAGCTACTACAATTTGCATACTATTAGACGTGGCTTCTAACCCAGAAGAGTCGTCTACTTTCGACAGTGTAATAGTAGTGTCAGAAGATAGTGCATTATTCGGAATTAATAAATGTGTAAAATTCAATTCTGATGAAGTTGATATTGAACCACCTTCAGATGTAATGGTCTCTGTTTTACTTGTGGGTGTATCGTCGTCTCTGTCAAAAATTATATTATATAATATATGAACTTCTCCATTTTGCGCGTAATTATCGTTATCTGGTGACCTTAATGTAGAATTTAATAAAGTATTTCCATCTCTAGAAATTAAACTCATACTTGTTTTCAAAACATATTGCAAATTGAAAATTGTTGAAACCGCAGCAGTGTTATTTAAATAAATATAATCGTTTCCACTTTCTCCGTCAGAATCCCCCGCCGACCATAATAATTCATTTTCGTTGTTTGCGACATCAATTGTATTAACAGTTGGTGGATGTAAATTGAAAATATGAGAAATAATGTAGTGTCCGACAGGCGTCTCTGTGATATTTCTATCGGTGGTTATTTGATTAGTAAGTAAACTATAAATTGAATAACTATTCCCTTGTGTTTCGTTGGTCCCCGACAAAATTTCACTCAAAGATTTCACTTGGTTATTAGCGTCGATACTACCATTGGCAGAGAATGTCATTAAATTAAAATATGATGTCGGCGACGAAACCAATCGCAGTAAATTTTCATCGCCCATAAAACCATGTAACTGTGAACTGATAGCCTTTGGAATTGCAGCCATATTTAAATTATAATTATTATACTCCGAATCAGTTACTTTATTCATATGGACGGTCACCGAAGAATGTATAGTCGGTTCTCCTTCGGAATTGTATTTCACGGGTAAAGAATTGGTTAAATTTTGAGAAAGTGTTGGGTAATTTCCAGTTGATAAATGAATTTCATCTGCACCAGAGTTTACATTTGTGATATAATTTCCTTTAAGCTTGGTCGGCATTCTAGATAGAGATTCTCCACCCGCGTTTATTTTAAACGACTCGCCCTGATTAAGTTGATATGTAAAAACATTTGACAAATCAGTAGTTGTGTTATCAGGTAAAACCATCGGATAATCTGCAAAATCTGCTCTTGCAAATGTTATGCCAACATTTGATAACATTCTACCAAGTGATTTTTTAGTTGCGTGTATATCAACCACATATTCTATAGTATTTAAATATTCTACAACAGATACTACATTAACTTGAACACGTTCTTCGACGTTTGAAAAATTAATTGAAGAATTTCCAAGCCATACGTTTATATTTTCGACCATTTGTAAATTATAATAACATTTTTAATAAATAATGTCATCACCTGAACTTGAACTATTACTCGTTGTGTAATGATTTCCGTACGAACCTCCACCTTCGGAAGAAGACGATGAAAATTTGTGTATTGCTTCTGCTAAAAGTGTAGGTGGGATGACTTCATAAAATGATTTACCTTGTTCTGCTGCAATTTCGAAATATCTTTCAATTTCTTCGTTTACTTCAATATATTGTGGTTTAAATTCAATTATATTATTCATTGAAATACGCGTATATCTAGAATTAGCCGCTTCATGTAACTGTTCATTAAATGCAATTTGAGCAGTTTTAGTTTGTTCTATAAATTGATATTTTTGTTGATGTCTTACTCTTTCTGATGCTCTATATAAAGTATCGAAAGTTGTATGGTAATCTGTAATATAATTTTGTTGATTTTTGATTTTTGTTATTAATTTTGAAAGTTTTAATTTGACCCGTTTGTCTTTTGTCGCACCTTGATTATCAAAGTTTTTAACAATTATCGTGCCATCAAATGTTGCCATTTGTTTTATATTATAAGTTCTTTATTTTTTGTAATTATTTCTAATTGTAGCGAATAATCTAAACCATTAAATTCATTATATTGTTTTTTACCATCTTCAATTATAGAAAAAAATCGTAATGTTAATTTATCAAGTTTTAGATTATTCTCATTTAAACTTCTATATGAAGGGTAATTTCTATTATAATTTGTAACAGAAAGTGTCTCGTCGACAAATAATTTACTCAATATATTTGTTCCGTCCCAATATGTTATATTATCTAATTCGACGTCCATATAAAGTGATTGTAAAACATTTACCCGACTTGACCCTTGTGCGAAATACCATCCTAATGCATATGTATTAAACCCAGTCGACGGAAATGCATTTAACGAATTATAATATGTATCTGGTAGATTATTGACAGGTGATCCATCCTCCCATTGCGACGTAATGAAATAGTAGCATGTGTCTAAAAATTCATCTATATGCGGAGCAGAAGACGAATTTATATTTATAACATCGGTTTCGATTCCCAATAATCTTCGCGGAACTTTTAATTTACTTGAAAAATTAAAACTTATTGTGTCATTGATATTTGTTAAAAATATAATTTTTTTAGACATGTTATCCATGATTAGATTCAGATACTTATCTGTTACTCCGCCGTTATTTACACCATATTCGTCTACAATTACTTCCAAATAAATCTGTCGATTTATTTCCAATAATAATTCTGTTATATTTATATAAACCCCGTTTGTTATTCCAAAATTATATGTATTACTATTTATAGTAATAAACAATTCATCGTTGTTACCGTCAATTCTATAATTTGATTTTGGAATAATTGCTGATATTAATTCAATATGTTTTACGTTTTTCAGAGTTTTATTAAATTCGTGTATTTTAACACTTTCGTTTCCGTTTATTGCAATGTAATGCTTTTTAGTTACATATCGCGTCGTTTCTACCGGTTTATCGTCAACTAATTTAATCGTTTTTGGAATATTTTTAAGATGTTCAGTGGCTGCGTGCAACAAATTCGATTGTTTTTTAGAATATAAAATTGCAACGAGTAAAATTATACAAACTATAATTAAAATGTTTGTTATCATTTAATAATATAAATGGATGAAAATAAATTAAACGAATTATTCTACGACATATTAAATAATAAATTAAAAGCGGCTCCACCTTCTTCGTATTCTCCTTCAGAGGTAACTACACTTGAGTCTAGTTTAGGTGATGAAACTTATATAAATTACGACGATGTGTTGACTAAGTTGAAAGACCTTATAGCACATTTAAATTCAATCACCGACGATGCTAGACTTATTTTATCTATTTTTTGAACACCCACACGAACATGATTTTTTAGTATAAGAACCACACGTAGAACTTATCTTTTTAGATTTAGACGAAGTAACCTGTCGAGGAATTGTATAAAAAGTGTCAGGTTTTAAATATATTTTATTTCCGTTTTTTGATATTACATAAACTCCACCCCTTGGACCCATTTTCGCTTTGTTCATTCCGTTTTATATTATTACTAATTATTTTTTCTAATAACCTTACATGTTTTTGCGAATATGAACTGTTTTTGTGTTTATTCTTATTATTCGCTTTATGCTTTTTTCGAAACTCTGGCTGATCCAAATCACCCATCACCTCTATATATTTCACGAAGACTTATCTTCTTCACGATCTACCAACCTGAAGTGTCCCTTCCTGGAAGTTCTAAATCTATTCGCAGGTGCCTTCCCTCACGTAGTAGAATAATATGATTATAATGTAACCACTTCGGAGTGCAATTTCTTAAATCAGAGAATTATATATTTAATAAATACTCTTGTTCTTTAATTTAACATTTTATATTTCGTGATTTAATTTTAACTTGTGACTGCGAATCCAATCTACTTAATAAAGATGCATTCTGAATGCTTACACAACCTCTTAAAAAATCATGAGTTTTTTTAATTGATTGTTCTTTAATTGTTTTATTATTTTTTTTAGAAGGAGATTGTTTTATTTTTGAATAAAAATGATCGTAAACAGCTATAGCAGCTTGTTTAGAAACTTTATGCATGTTTGCGTGTTTTTCTAATTCTATTTTTGTTTTTGGAGAAACCATTTTTATTATACTAGTATATTTTTATTTTTTTGTGTCTATATAAGATTCAGCGAAATCTTCATTCGGCATCCATCGATTGTCTATAAATATTTGTTTTGTTTTGTCATTTATAAAACCAGTTTGATATTTATAACACCACATATAATATACTTCACCAGGTATCAAATTTTTTAAACTTTTTGAAGCTATTAATATGTTATCGAAATAAACGCCATAAAAAATAACACTATTATCTGTTTCATTCAAAACACCTCTATGCCTTTCGAAAATAATATCCATTTTACTTAATTATATAACAATTTTATTTTTTAATAACCAAATCACCATCATCATTAATTTCAATATTTGAAGGGTGCCAAACCTTTTCAGTCGCGCGTTTTCTCGCAGGTATAATCCAAAAAATTAATGCGCGAAAAATTCCATTAAATCTTACAATTCGTTTATATGTTTCCATTAAATCTTGAAATTCTATAAAATCAGATTGAGCTCGTTGAACAGAAGCCATTTCCCAAGAATTTGCAACATCTTGGCACCCTATGAAAAGTTTTTCACTTATATCTAGTATTATTCTCCCGGTTATATCATCGTCTAAATGTAAAGGAATTTGCCCCCCTAAATAATATCGACCTTGTGTCCAACTTTCATTCAACTGTTTTGTGTATCTATTTATAAGGCAGTGATTTGGAAACTTTTTCACTAACTTATGAAGAGTTATCATTTTTTTTTTATTCTTAATATTATAATAGCTAGTAACTTTTAACATGGTCATCGAAAATAAAACATGTGATTACAAATTTATGACTTCAAATAAATCGGGGACATATGATAGATTTAAAAAAAAATATAAAACACTCGTTGGCAAAGATGCACCACCAATTGATAGCTGGGAATTTAAACGTGACCAACCAGCAACGATAGTATATCCACGTTATCGAACCATGCCAGAACAGAAATGGGTAAATGGTAAACATACTAAATATACATATCACGAAACATCTCCAATTGTCGGAATTTTTATAGTGGTCCGGCCATACAGTAGTGGTAGAACACATTCCGCTCATGCAATTTCAGCAGTTAAATATAATGACACACTGTTTGCGTTTAATGCGTGGGGTAGAAACCATTTAGCAAAGGATATTAACATTTTTAGAAAATTGAAAATTAAATATAATTGCAGTAAACTGTTTATATATAAAGGACCTTCAATGCAGGCGGGTGATCCATATGGAGTTTGTGTAGGATATGCTACAAATTTTGTAATGGAAATGTTAGTTAAAATTGAAGAAGGAACTTTACCAATCAGAGTTACACAAGAAAAATATAACTTTTTCGTTCACACAGCACTGTCCCAAAGAGGAATATGCTTCGGATCAAAATGCGTGAAAGATGACAGCATGAGTTCAAAATGGTCAAAAATGGAGATGAATTTACAGAAAACATTACCAACGCCTTCACCACAAAGTTTAAACACTCTTAAATTAACAAATCTTAAAAAACTTGCTTCAAAGTATAAAGTCCAGGGAGTATCTACACTTGAAAAGGGTCAGTTACTCAATAAACTTAAATCCGAATTTAAACAATTATCTCGTGAAAATATTGGCACTATTAAGTTCGAAGAAGCCACTCCTACTCCCAAACCCGCTCCAAAACCCAAACCCGCTCCAAAACCCAAACCCGCTCCAAAACCCAAACCCGCTCCAAAACCCAAACCCGCTC
>Ga0129324_10000661_pt1 | contig 24272 bp, 23 predicted proteins | sample CPBDNA_7_FD_96879 | JGI IMG/M metagenome (GOLD analysis project Ga0129324, IMG submission 96879) | Freshwater to marine salinity gradient microbial communities from Chesapeake Bay, USA - CPBay_Spr_15_0.2_DNA | ecosystem: Environmental > Aquatic > Marine > Coastal | place: USA: Chesapeake Bay... | reverse complement strand
TCTCCAAGTATTTTAAAGAAATACCCATAACGAAAAAATATAGCCGCTATGCTGATCCTTTTTTTTCCCATGATTACAAAAATATGAGATTAGAAGCTATAAATAAGAGTGGTAATTTAGGAGACCTTATAGAGATTCCTATAAATAATTCAAAAAAACAAAAATTATTAATGTCAGGTAATCATTATTCATATCCTTTTAGTTTTATGTATAAAAAAATTGAATATTTATTACCTGAAGTTTCAAGTCATTCTGCACCTTATTTTATAGAAATGGATGGTAATTACAAAAAAAAATTCTTTCTTAAGGGATTAAATAATCAACGTATAGTAGATGCAACTCTATTTAAACATAAAGACTTTTGGTACATATTTTTTGGCAAAAAATTTGATGCCATTAATGTATTGCACTTGTGGATTTCAGATAACCCTTTTAAAGAGTTCAAACCACATCCTAAAACACCAATTGTAATATCACCAAAATCAGCTCGTATGGGTGGAAATATTTTGAGTTTGAAGAATCGAATATTTAGATTTGGTCAAAATAATGAACGTGAGTATGGACAGTCCCTATCTGTAATTGAAATTAAAAAATTAACACCTAAAGATTTTTTAGAAAAATATATAGGCACAATCAAAATTGACAAATATAAAGGACCACATACAATAAACTTTAATTCAAAATCGAAAAAGATAATTTTTGATTTTTATATTGATAAATTTTCTCTGTTTGCTGGTATTAGAAGAATTAAAACGCTGCTCAAGAGACCTTAACTATGCTTATAGTAAATAGAACATATCATTAATAGAATTAATACTTTAAAATAAATTTTTTCCAGCAATTCCAATAAATTTATCTTCAAACTCTAACACATAAAATTCTTTTTTATCTTGATTAACAAAATCTCTAAAGTGCAAGTTATCCTGTATATCATCAAAAATAATTACTGTTTGAGGGGTAATTTTTGGACTTAAAGTTTTTAATGCATTAACCCTTCCTGAGTAACTTTTGTCACTATCATAATGAAATAAATCAATTTTATTTTCCTTAATTCTTTTCATAATTTCAGGTAGTACAATGTCGTCCCCTCTTATATCCAAAAACCAATTTTCTTTATTAGGCTCATTTTTTGCCAAATATCCAATATATTGTTCAGGATTTGCCAATCTAAAGTATGGGAAATCACTCGAAAAAAGTTTCCCTTTACCATTTTTTTTTAAAGCTCTTAGAGCAGCAAAGCTTGACCATCCTGCTGCAACGCCTGTCTCAACAACATTTAAAGGCTTGAGTTTTCTTATCAAAAAATATAACAAAAGATAGTTTCCACCCCCACCAAGAGAAATGCTTAATTCTGAAAGTTTGTTCTTACCCTCAATTTTAATAGTTTCTATATCGGGCTTAATTTCATCAAATAATGAAGAGTCTATTGATCGACAAAAATTTTCTGTTGTCTGCTTAGTATTTAATTTTGCCCATTTTTTAGCATCAACAGAAGTGTTTTTTTCAAATCTTTTGAAAATTTTTTTAATGATTAAGAAAAAATTTTTTTTTTTAATTACATTTATTAGGATGTTTTTCATATTAATATTATAGTTTTATTTTAAAAGTTTCATTTCAAGAACTATAATCTTAAATCTACTTTATCTGAATTAAATAAATTCTTTAAATCATATATTACACGTTTTTTTTTACAATAATTTGCAATAATGTTAATTCCTGTTTTTTTAAATTTTTGATGAGCCACACCTATCAAAACACTGTCATAAGTATCTCGATTTGGATCTAAAATTGGATTAATGCCATATGCTTTTTTAATCTCTTTTTTATCGGCCCAAGGATCATAAAGGTCTATATTACAATTATATTTTTTTAATCCTGAGATAACACTTTCAATACCAGAGTTACGAATATCTGCACAATTTTCCTTAAAAGTTAATCCCATAATTAAAATTTTAGAATTTTTTATTTGGATTTTTTTTTTTTTCATTTCTTTAATTAATTGAGATACTACATGATTTCCCATGTTATCATTAAGCTCTCTACCCGCTAAGATCAGTCTTGGTTCATAGCCTATTTCTTTGGCTTTATGAGTAAGGTAATAAGGGTCCACTCCAATACAATGACCTCCAACCAAACCAGGTTTAAATGGCAAAAAATTCCATTTACTACTTGCCGCATCTAGCACAGCTTGAGTGTCAATATTCATTTTACTAAAAAGTATTGATAGCTCATTAATTAATGCAATATTTAAATCACGTTGTGTATTTTCAATTACTTTTGCAGCCTCTGCAACTTTTATACTGGAGGCTTTATGGGTACCCACAGTTACAATTTCATTATACAAATCATCTACTAAATCTGCGATTTTAGCTGTTGATCCTGAGGTAATTTTTTTAATATTTGAAACAGTGTGTTTTTTATCTCCAGGATTGATCCTTTCAGGGCTATAACCACAATAAAAACCTTGATTAAACTTTAATTTTGAATACCTTTCTAGAACTGGTACACATTGCTCTTCAATACAACCAGGATAAACAGTAGACTCATAAATTATTAAATCATTTTGTTTAATAACTTTGCTAATAATTTTGCTAGCTTTTAACAATGGTTCTAAATTTGGTTTTTTAAATTCATCTATAGGTGTTGGAACAGTAATTATATAACAGTTTGCTAATTTTAAATTTTTTTCATTATTAGTAAAAATTAACTGTTTAATACTTTTAAGTTCTTCTTTTGTCACCTCTAAGTTTTTATCTATTCCAGAATTCAACTCGTTAATTCTTTTTTTATCAATATCAAAACCAACCAAAGATCTTTTTTTTGAAAATTCTAAAGCAAGTGGCAAGCCTACATATCCTAAACCAATAATTGCTAATTTAAGTTTTTTAGTATTATTAATCATACCTGATAATAGTCTTTATACCATTTGACAAAAGCAGATATTCCCTCGAATACTGATGTTGAAGGCTTATAATTAAATTTCTCTTTTAGGTTATCTGTGTTTGCATAAGTGTCCGGTACATCACCTGGCTGCAATGGTAAAAAATTAATTTTTGCCTTCTTGTTTAAATTTTTTTCTAAAGCATTAATATAATCCATAAGCTGTACTGGTTTATTATTTCCAATATTATAAACTTTCCACGGTGCCTTACTACTTGCAGGATCTGGTTGATTGCTATTCCATTTAGGATTACCAATAGCTGGTTTATCAAGAGTTTTTATTATTCCTTCTACAATATCATCAATGTAAGTAAAATCTCTTGTGTGTTTTCCATGATTAAACACTTCGATAGGCTTTTCCTGTAAAATAGCTTTAGTAAATTTAAACAAAGCCATATCTGGTCTTCCCCAGGGTCCATAAACTGTAAAAAATCTAAGACCAGTTGTGGGTAATTGATGAAGGTAGCTATATGTATGCGCCATTAATTCATTGGATTTTTTAGATGCCGCATAAACAGAGAGTGGGTGGTTAACACTCTCATGCTCTGAAAAAGGCATTTTAGTATTAGCACCATAGACACTCGAAGTACTAGCATAGACTAAATGCTTAATTTTATGGTGACGACAGTTTTCTAAAATATGAGCAAATCCAACTATATTACTATTGATATAAGCAAGAGGATTTTCTATAGAGTACCGTACACCTGCTTGAGCTGCTAGATTAACTACTTTTTGAGGTTTAAAACTTTTAAATAAATTATCCAAACTTTTTCTATCACTAAGATCTATTTTATGATGTTGGTAATTTGAATATTTTTTAAGTCTTTCCACTCGTGCTTCTTTTAACCCTGGGCTATAATAATCGTTATGATTATCTATGCCCATCACCTCGTTACCAAGATCTAACAAACGTAAAGATAAAGTAGAACCAATAAATCCAGCAGACCCTGTAACAATAATTTTAATCAAATCTTTATTCATTTTATTTAAACTAGTAAGTTTATTTTTAAATTATATTTCAGATAAGTCAAAATTATGATGTGCATCCAAATAGAGATTAGCATACCTTTCGCACATTTTTTCTATACCAAATCTTTCTGAACATTTTTTTGCTTGAAGTGCAGTTTTTTTAATTCCTACAAATTTGGAATGTTCAATAGCTTTCATAATGCCTTTGGCTAACGCTCTAGGATTTTTAGCTTCTACTAATTGTACTGCTGGACAGCCACCAACTACCTCTCTAAGACCAGAAACATCTGAAGCAATTAATGATAGCCCAGTTGATAGCATTTCTACAGCTGCAATTCCAAAGCCTTCCCAACGTGATGGTATTAATCCAAAATCAGCATTAGACAGATAAGGTTTAACGTTTTTGATAAAACCAGGTAAAATTATTTTATCTCTAACTCCAACTTTACTAGCTAAAGCTATTAAGTTTTTTTTTTGATCTCCTTTACCAAGGATTGTGTAACTCTTAATATTTTTTTTTAATAAACCAACCGTCTGAATTGCAATATCAAAACCTTTCTGCTCATGTAAAGATCCAATTGAAACTAGTCTAAGATTTTTAGAATTTATTTTTTTTCGAATAACAACATCAAAAAGTTTTGAGCCATTAGGCAAAACTATTATCTTTTTGTAATTAGAAATTTTACCTAGCCAACCAAGTAAGCTATTTTTTGTTCCATTACTTACACAAATAATTCTATGATATTTAGAATAAATATATCTCTCTACTGGTTTTAAAAATTTAAATTTACGACGTTTATTATAAGTGTTATGTTCCGTATAAAAGTTTATAGTTTTTATACCAAATGTTACAATCGGTAATAAATATAGCGACCATGTTAAGTGTGAATGAACAATTATTTTCTTATTTTTAGTTATATCTAGTAATACTTTTCGAATATACCAAAATGCTCTAATATCCCTGGGGCCAGATAAGTTAAGAGAATACTCATTTGACTTTAAGCTTATTTTTGATGGATTAAAGAAATATATTGTATGTATATTAAAACCTTTTTTTTTTAACGATGACGTTAACTCACGTACAAGAAATTCTGCACCACCCTGATCTGGTCTTCCAATGATATGAACAATATCAAAATTTTTTTTAATTTTTTTTTTTAAATTATTATCTAGAGACATTTTTACCTTCATAAAAATTTTTTTTTAAATAAAATTGCAAACATGATTATTGAGGTGGCCAATCCAGGAGTAGAAGTTGCTGTTTGAAAGGACGCATTAATAAAAAAACCTAATAAAGTTAGAAAAAAAACAATAACTGAACTTGAGTCTTTTTCAGTTCTTATTTGCCTCCAAGCCCAGTACAACATGAATAATATCCAAAATATAAAAAAAAAGGTGGCAGATAATCCAAAATTATTTAGATGGCTAATCCAGGTGGAGTGACCTACTCTTAACATGCCATTTAACTCTGCAAACTCAACAAAATCAAAATATCCAAACCAATTCCAATTTTTAATTGCAAATAACCACCCACTAATTCTACCATCTGAAATATCAGTGACAACTGTTAATCTTTTAATAAAAAATTTTTCTATAGTATTGTCTAACGCACCAGTCCAATAAATAATTACACAAAATAAAATTATAAGACTAAATAATCTTAGAATACTTCTTAAGTTACTAAAATATATTTTACCGTTTGAGAACTTAATACGCTTAAATAGTTCAATAACTAACACCGCCCCCAGAACTACAATTACAGATAATATGGCTGATCTAGAATTTGATGCTAAAAGAAATATTGTGCTAAGAAAAAAAATTAAATAAAAATAAATTTTTGATAATCGACTAAGACTATTTTTAAAAACATATAAAACTCCAATTATCATATGCATAGTAAAAGCAACAAACATTCCCATGCTGTTTGCATTTGAGAAAAATCCTCTAAAACGATAAAAGGTAAATGATGTATTTTCTCCGAGAAAAGGCTTATCTATACCAATCAACATAACTAAAGGTACAGCTAAACAAGCACCAAAAACAATATTAATTATCAACCTATCTAAATCTCTAATTTGGCTAGATAAAGTTCTTACAACTAAAAACAATAAAACTAATGCTCCATAGTTTATGACAGGTCTTAATTTTCCAACTATAAGAAAAGAAATTAAAGAAGAAATAAGTAATCCAAAAAATAATATAGTAAGAGGATATGGTATATTGAAATATAATTTTTTACTAAGAATCAAAATAAGATTTATAAATACAAAACTAAATATTCCAATACCTGTCAATATAGTCCAGTGACCATCTTGCATTGATAATACTGAGGGAAAAATTACAAACAAGACTATAGATAATGGTAAATAATTTGAAATTTTAATCATTTTTTATCCAGCCATTTAATTCTAATTTTTAAAAAACTATTATGACCCAAAATATAATAAAGTAAAAAGTTTCTAAGCATTCTATAAAGTTGTTGCAATGATTTCTTAATGGCGTACCATTTAGTATAGTATTTTTTATTTATTTTAAACTCTTCTTTGGTTCTATTAATTATTAATTTCAATCCATATGAAGATGTGAAACCACCCAATCTAAAAGTAGCTAAGGGTCTAGTGATTTTTAAAAAATTAGCATTATTATGGTAAGCTCTCAGTAAAAAATCTCTGTCTGCACCTGAGGTATATTTAATATTAAAAAATCCTATTCTACTATAAAGAGATTTTGACACAAAAACTGTAGGGTGGTTTATTTGAAATTTACCATTCTTAAACGCATAACTACTTAAATTTCCTTTGGATAAAACCCTAGTTTTTTTATATTCATTGTACATATCCCCATAAATAATAATATCTTTCTTAGAAGACAGTTTATATGTCTTTAAGACTAGGCTTAATGCCTCATCATTATAGTAATCGTCTGCATTTATTATACCAATTAATTCACCCTGAGCAGATTTAATACCCTTGTTCATGGCATCATAGAGATTTTTGTCTTTTGCAATTATTACTTTTGATAAATACTTTTTATTTAATTCGATAATATCATGAGTCCCATCTGTACTCATTCCATCTACTATTATGTACTCTAAGTTTTCAAAGTTTTGATCTAAAACACTATCAATTGTCTTTTGTAGGGTTTTTTCAGCATTTAATACCGGGGTTATTATGGTTATTTTAGTCAATTTATTTTAATTATTATTTCTTAAAATATTTTTAATTTGATGAAATATTTTTTTACCAAAAAAAGTTTTTATACCTTTTTTTATATAGTATAAAATAAGTTCAAAAACAGTTTCAAAAATCCCAACACATGTATAAAAAATACATTGAAATTTCATTTTAAAAAGATTAGAAAATAAAAAAAACAATCTACTATAAATAATTGTAAAAAATTGAGGTTTTTTTATAATATAAAGATCAGAGATCTGATTGTCATTGTGTTGAACGTAATAAGAAGTAAAACCTGGAACATGTATATACTCACCTGATAGCATTAATACTTTAAATAAAAAGTCTTTATCCTGAAGAAAAGTAATTTTTTCATTCCACTTTAATTCACCTTTAATTAAATTAGAATTTATTAAAGGTGAAGAAGTATAAACACTCCATCCTAAAGATATCCTTTTAAGTAAATTCCCGTCATTCTTACATGATTTTATCACTACATTATTTTTAAAATATTGATAATCAGAGATTGCAAGTTTAGAATTATTACTTTCTAGTGATTGTACTTGATCTTTAATTTTATTGGCATGAAGAAAATCATCTGAGTCAAGAAATTGAATGTATTTTCCATTAGAATTTAAAATTCCATAATTTCTGCAAAAACAAGCTCCTCTGTTAGTTCTATTAACATGTAGAAATAAATTAAATTTTTTATCAGAATTATTTTGAATAAAAGTATTAATTCGACTCACAGTATTATCAGTCGATGCATCATCAACTATTATTACTTCTAAAGGTCTATGATTTTGTTTTTTTAAAGAGTTTAAGGTATTAATTATCAATTTTTCTCGATTAAAAACAGGAATGATTACAGATACAATGGGCATATTATTCAATTTTAATATGGAAGCTCAATAATTTTTCTTTTTTTTTTATAGTTAAACAAAATAGCAGCATTTGTAACATTTGATTTCCTACATATTAAAATATCACTTTCTGATAATAATAAACTATCTACCAATACTTCAAAACCAAGCTTATATCGATGTCGATGTCTTTTATAGTTATTATTTTTATGAATAGGATTGCCAGAAGTAGAACGATAACAATTCGTATGGAGAACCTTATTGCCATATAAATTTTTAAATTGTTTTAAATAATCTTCCTCATCAGTTGAAAGAAATATTTTAATTTTTTTATATCTTTTTAATATAGGGTCTATTTTTTTGGCAAAAGTCTTAATTGAAATTTTTTTTCTATGTTTGTAAAAAATAGAATCTTTAGTTTTATATTTTGCATTAGTTATATCTGTACCTCTCCAATGCACACCAATGATTTTATAGTTAAGAAAATATTTTTTCTTAAAATTTTCAACACGTTTATAAATATTATCACTTATAGATATATTTTTTTTAAATATATTATAAAAATAATCTTCATTTCCATAATAATGTTCTTTAAAAAATTTGATATTAAAATTGCCATCACTTGATATTGTTTTATCATTTTTAAAATCAATATCAGATAATGATTTTTGTTGGTTGAAATAATATTCCCATGCATTGTTTGTTAAAAATATTTTTTTCTTTTCATTATATAAAGTTTGATGATTTTCCATATCAACTACAGGAACCCAATTATAAAAATCAGCAATTGAAATGTGGAATAAAACGTGGTAAAAATTTGAAAAAAAGCCATGTCCTTTATTATTAATAAAAATAATATAATAAACAGGCCCATTTAAAGATTTATAGTTTTGTGGCAGTCTTTTTAGATCTAAATTATTAAATTTAGTTTCTATATTAAATATAGCCTTGGCCACTAATCTAATTTTTACTGGGAGCAATTTGAATAAAAAATTTAACATTTGATAAATAACTTACAGTAATTCAGGGTCAACATTTAAATATTGGCTTGAAGGTGATTTCTTAGTTGAACAATACAAATCGACATCATTACGTCTTAGTAACTTAGAAATATTTTTTATAAATGGAATCAGGCACCCACTAGTTGGGTGGGAACTGTTATTTCTCCATTTTTTATTATATTCTTCAGACTGTTTTGACCATCTTTTTTTGGGTATATAATCTTTATCATAATTTTCTGCCACATCATCATAAAAATATCCTCCACCAAAATCTACACCGTGCAAGACAATTTTCTTAAAACCTAGGTTATAAGCAAAAATTATTGCAGTAACAATTGAAGTGCAAGATTGTTTAAAATAATTATCATCCTTTTCAAAGAGTTTCTTTGTACATTCATCAATTACAGTATCTGTGTCACCAAAATGTGGAATGGTTAAGTCTCTTACAAAACTAACGTGATCTTTAAAGGTATTAAGTGCTAAATCAAAATCATTTTTTTCTTGCCAAATATTTTTCATCACTACAATACATTTGGCAGGCCTTAAAACATTTTCTATTAGTCGTTTTTGAATATCTATTAACTGTAAATTATTATTTTGAGCATTTTCCATAAAATAAAAATTAAATTTTAAGTCTAATATTGCAGATAAGTTTATTCCTATATTAAAAATATCTTTTTTACTTTTTATGATTTCTTTAGTTAAATTTGCAGAGAAGCCTGAGCCCCATATATGACAAGATTTATAATTATTTGGATTTATTGTATAAAAATCTTTTGGAGAATAAAAATTAATTCCAAATTTAGATGCGTATTTTTCTATAAATTTCAATCTTTTTTTGTGTAATGAAATATGTCTTTTAATTAAAATTTTCCTTGTTACAAAAAATTTAAAAAAAAAAATTTTAATTTTTGTTTTAATGATAAGTTTCATTTTAATTAAATTATTAAATTTAGCATTAAATAAATAAATTTAAAAAGCAATAAAAAACCATAAAATTAAATAAAATCTAAAAAAATTTACTTGATTGCCTGTAAAAATGTTTTAAATACAAGAGCAATTAAGGCTATTATTAAAATGAAAAATATATATATTGGCTATGATACAAGAGAAGACTTAGCATATCAAGTTAGCAAGTTTTGTATTGAGTTAAATACGAATAATATTAATGTGGTTCCTTTAAAGCTTAATGAACTTAGAAAAAAAGGTCTCTATTATAGAGATCATGATCAATTAAGCTCTACTGAATTTACTTTTTCAAGATTTTTAGTTCCAGTGTTAAATAATTATAAAGGATGGGCACTTTTTTGCGATAGTGATATTTTATTCTTAGAGGACATAAATAAGTTGTTTGAATTAACTGATGATAAATTTGCAGTTATGTGTGTAAAACACAATTATATTCCAAAAGAAAGTTTTAAAATGGATGACAAACAACAAACTATCTACCCTAGAAAAAATTGGAGCTCTGTTGTATTATGGAACTGTTCTCATCCTTCCAATAAGGCTATAACAAAAAATTTGGTAAATGATTCAAATATAACTGGAAAATATTTACACAGATTTAGCTGGTTGCGTGATGAAGAAATTGGATCAATACCTCATCATTGGAACTGGTTAGTTGGATGGTATCAAGAGCCAAAAGATGGAAAGCCCAAGGCAATTCACTACACAGAGGGAGGTCCTTGGTTTGAAAATTATCGTTTTTGTGAATATCATAAAATTTGGAAAGATTATCTCAATAAGATGATGACCAAATAGTGACCACAAGAAATATAAAACTCCCCCCTCCTATCCCTAACTTATTTTTTTTCTATTGGTATTGTGTCATCAGTCTACTTCGATAGAATATTTTGTAAGCCAACTGATAAAAATAAAACTTAACCAATCAATACTTTCTAATTTTTTTGATTTTACTCTATCCTGTAATTGTTTCAAATATACTTGATTAAAAACTAAATTTGCTTTTGGATTAAATACAACTTCGTCAAATTTCTTATTTAATGGCTCATTCATCCAATTGATGAAAGGCATTGCAAATCCCTGTTTTTTTTTTTTATAAACTTCGCTTGGAATTATATCTTTCACGCTATCAATTAATATAGACTTCAATATTCCATTTCGAACTTTAAAATTATCATCCAAACTAAATGCAAGCTCTACCAGTTTATGGTCGAGCAATATAGGTCTAACTTCTAATGAGTGCGCCATAGAAAGAACGTCGTTATCTCTAAGGAGGGTATTTAACATATAATTATCTATCTCATGTTTGCTAACTATTTGAATTGATGATAATTTATCCTTAAATGGTAAAAAAGAACTATAACGTGGATTAATTAGTGTTTTATCTAAATTCTTTCTTATGCATCTTTTCATTTCTATTGCTTTTGCTTCATTAACTCCTACAAAGTCATACTTCTTCATAAACCTGTTAGGTCTTAGTCTATTAAGCTTTTGCCCTATAAGAGATATAAAATTCTTCTTTTTTTTTGCATACTGACTTATAAATTTAAAGTGAGTGTAGCCTGCAAACACTTCATCACCTCCTGTACCAGTTAAAGCTACTTTCATATTTTTCGCTGTTTCTTTACTAACAATAAATGAATTCATTCCATCGATGCTTGGCTGATCAATACTTTCTATGAAATCATCAAAAATGTTTTCTACATACTCATCATCAATTTTGATATTTTGATGATTGCATCCAAGTTGTTTTGCTGTCCTTGAAGCCATAGCTGTTTCGTCTTGCACGTATGTTTCATTTTTAAAACCAATACTAAAAGTATTTATTTGTTTATCGCTATAAAGCTTCATCAGGGCTACTACTGCTGTCGAATCTACCCCACTACTCAGAAAAGCTCCTACATCAACATCTGAAACCATGTGATATTTTGTTGCTACCTCAAGCTCTTCTCTCACTTTAAGAACAGCCTCATTGTAACTATCTATTTTAGGTAGTTTTCTAGACTCTTTTACATAGTCATAATATTTCTTAATTTCATAATTTCTATCAAGCTTAACAGTCATGCAATGAGCCGGTAAAAGTTGATAAACCCCTTCAATCATAGTATTGGGCTGTTTTACTGACCCATATTGAAATAATTCACTTATTGCTTTATGTGACAGTTTTTTTGTTACAAAATTTGAATTTAAAAAAGGTTTTAACTCTGAACTAAAAATAAACTGATCATCTACAAAGGAGTAAATAAGTGGCTTGATGCCAAATCTATCTCTTGCTAAGAAGAGTGATCTATTCTTTTTATTGAATATACAAAAAGCAAACATGCCTCTAAACTTTTGAATACAGTGTTCGCCCCAATTTATAAAGCTTTTAAGCACAACTTCAGTGTCAGAATTAGTGTTAAAATTATATCCTAAAGAGACAAGTTCTTGTCTTAATTCTTTAAAATTATAAATCTCTCCGTTAAATACAAGCACATAATTTTTACTTTCATCAATCATAGGTTGATGAGCATTGTTTGAAAGATCAATAATAGAAAGTCTATTATGTCCCAAAGCTAAATTATTTCTTTGATCTAAAAATAACCCTTTATCATCAGGACCTCTATGAGCAAGATCATTGGAAAATTTTTGTCCTATATTTTTGTAATTAATGCTTAGAGCACCATAGATACCACACATATTAAAAAAACTTTATCTAAATATATTATTTTATTCATAATAATCAATCCACTTGGTTTGAAAGTTTTTAGGATACCATTTTTTAATTCGGTGCCCACCCCAATACTTTGGTGCTATAAAAAAATTATTATCTTTTTTAATATTTCGCGCGTAAGAAGCACCCCACCATGCAAAAGAACTAGCTGACATTATTCCTGAGCAACATAAGGACATAATAGCTAAGTCAATTATAGGTTTGTTATCTGAAATAATCACCTTCTCTGATTCTGTAAAAACATCTTGAAGATAATATAGATCATCGCTCATTAATATAAATACAGGATTTTGTATCTTATTTTTCATTAAACTCATTGCACGTTTATACCAATCTAAACTTAGAACAGCTGGAACAGATATTGTTAAAGATGGCCAAAGCAAATAGTCTCCTCGGCGAACATGAACGAATACAACAGAATCTGTTTTGAGGTTAACACTTTTTTTTATAAGCCAATTTTTTGCTTGTTGATGCAGCTGCGAATTTATAGCTGGAAAATTATCGATTTGTTCTAAAAAGTCATGATGTTGAAAATGAATTTTATATGTTACAAATATCCACCAAAAAAGACCTTTTCGAGAAATAATTTTAAATTTTGCTGAACTTGAATCTTTGTTTTCAGTTATCACTCCTAAAATACGAGTTTGAATGAGCAATAAGGCTATATAATTAAGTATATTAAAAAAATTCCAATCATTAATTTTCTTTAAACTTATAAAGCGTGCTTCCAAATTGTCAAATGATTGGTAAATACTGTCACAACCAAAAAAAATTAAATTTTCTTTTGGAAAATATTTTTTAAGACCAGTATATTGAAATAGTTGGTTGCCAAGTTCGCCATCTCTGAAATGTAATATCATTAGTTCCTCACTTAAAAACTTTATATTTGTAACTGTCAGTATCTATAATAGCTATAATTATTAAATATTTTGTGTTTATCCATACGTTATTATATAAGATAAATTTATCATTACTATCAAACGAATATTCATTCATAAAAAATTATTACTTAATTTACTTTTTTAGATTTAATAAATGTAAATATTCCAAGATTATAATCCTGTTTTGATAATTCTAATAAATTATCACTGTTTGGTTCTAATGGCTTAATGCCCTGTTTCTTATTGAAAATTGTTAATGATTTTAACTCTAGCCTATTTTTAGAGGCAACTTCAACTATAGTTCTAGGATCAAAAACCCAGTTTGCATTAAACTCTACACGTTCTTTGCCAATTGGAGTAGACAAATAAAGTTTACCAGCTGGACATAAGAGTTTTGCCATATTTTCAAGGCCTAGACGATAACCTTGCGGGTTTATCTTATCGCCATAACGACCTAAACCAAAATGCTCAATTGCATGTAAACAAGAAAGTGAGTCGCAATAGTCATCTTCTTTGAAATTAGATGAAAAACTTTTATCCATCAGATCAGCTTGACGAAAAATAACACCAGGAATATTAGTTGTTATAGGTCGAACATCCAAAACTTCAATCTCACGAAATGCTGCAACATGCGCCACAAACCCATCTACTCTAGAACCAATATCAACATGCTTTTGGGGAGCTGCTTCATATATCCAGCGAGCAACTACTAGATCTTGCCAGAAATATTCACCTTTAGTTTCCCCACCTTCTTGATTATGATCATGTAAGCATGGATAAAAACTAATCTTTCCATCATAATTTTTTCTAAATTTAAAGTAGCTGCGTAAATAAAAAGAGAGACTAGAAATTCCGCGTATAAAAATAATTGGATCTATACCAAACTGCTTGATTGTCTTTAGTAGGTTAATTATTATTTTTTTCATAATTATATATTCTTTATTCTTTTGATCTTAAGTATAAAATACAATTGCGTCGCCAGTTATTTATAGTTGGAAATTTCTGTGCTATCATCGAAAGTAAAATACGAAATAGATAACATATTTGCCTACTTAACATAAGTGAAATTAATGGAAATTTTTGATAAACAGAAAAATATTTAAGTGTATAAAAGTATTTAAGACTAGCAGACGCATATCTAAGAAAATATTGCAAACGTTTCGTGGCTATCAATTTTGTTGCTTGATTTGTGTCGTGTCGACGATAAAGTTTACAAGCAGTTGGTACAAAAATCCCTTTTCTTTCTATACTAACCACATGAACAAAATAACCCTCCCAATAACACAATAAGTCTCTAAATTTTTCTAAAAGATAAAAATCTTCTCTGAGCTTAGAGGTTTTAAATAGTCCATACAGTATCTGCGAATTATTTAGGATTGAAGCTTTTGCAAAATCAAATCTTGTTTTTGCTTTTTTAAAAGGAAGCATTAAATGAGGTTTTATAATATTTCCCTGTGAATCAATTATTTTTACATCTGAAAATACATAATCAACATCATTTGTGAATTTTTTAAGTAAATTATTAAAATATTCTTTGTCTGCAAGCAAATCATCTGCTGCTATCCATAAAAAATAATTTCCCACTGCACTTTGTAAAACAAAACTATAATTATTAAAAAAACCAATATTATTTGTCTGTTGAAAGTATTTTATTCTCTTGTCTTTTATAATATATTCACGACAGATAGTTTTTGTTTGGTCACTAGAGGCATTGTCAGAAATTATAAGTTCAAAGTCAGTAAATGTTTGGTCTAAAATTGAATCTATTGTTTCTTTTATAAAGCGCTCCCCATTATAAACAGGTAAACCAATACTTATAGAAGGAATCTTACTCATTATAAATAATTTTAAGCTTTATTTTTTAACTTCAACTTCTTTTTTTACAATTTGACATATACGATCAATTTCATCATTAGAGATATCATGAAAACTAGGAAGATTAATGGCTCTCATAGAGATGGATCTAGCTATAACATTTTCATCTACAATGTCAAACATTGGTAAACTTGACAGTGGCCAAAAGAAAACGCGTGCATCAATATTTTCTTTATCAAAAGAAGCTTTTATTTTTTCTCTGGAGATGCCTGTGCTTTCATCAAAAACAACTGTTGGCATCCATGCTCCATTAATAATTCCTTCAGGCTCCAGATTCATTTGTATTCCATCTAAAGTTTCAAGCTGTTTTTTATATCTTGATAAAATTTCTTTTTTTTTTTGGATCAGTTCTTCTATACGTTTCATTTGTGCACAACCAATTGCAGCTTGAATGTTGGATAATTTATATTTAAATCCTACTATATCAGACCAAAATTGTTTAACTTGATTTTTATCTCTACCATGATTGCTTAAAGTAAGAACTTTATTATACAATTTTGAATTATTTGTAACAAAAATTCCTCCCTCTCCTGTTGTGATTGTTTTTGTTCCATGAAAAGAAAATGTCCCAAACAAACCCATTGAGCCAGCTCTTGCTCCTTTATAAATAGAACCTATTGCTTCTGCTGCATCTTCAATAATTGGAATATTATACCTTTTGCTAATTTCAAGCAAACTATCCATATCACATAAATTTCCATACAAATGGACAGCAACAATTGCTTTTGTTCGTGAAGTAATTGCAGCTTCAACTTTCTTTGGATCTATACACCAAGTATCTTTTAGAATATCGACAAATATTGGTTTTGCGCCTAAGTGAACAATTGGAGAAACGGTTGCTATCCAATTAATATCTGCCAATATAACTTCATCACCTGGACCAATATCAAGAGCACACATACCCATATGCAAAGCACCAGTACAGCTTGATGTTGCTATAGCATATTTTGTGTTTAGATGTTTTTTAAATAGCTCCTCAAATCGATTAATATAAGTATAACAATTATCACCCCAACCATTTGCAGCAGCATCAGCTGCATATTTTATCTCTAAATCAGTAATTGAAGGTTTTGTATAATGAATTTTTTTTGACTTCATAAATTTATTTTATTATTTGCTAATGTGAATTTTTTTTATACTTGTCTTATAAACTAACATAATACCGCTCTTGTAATGACTCAAATATTATTTTTTTTATTTCATAAGTACAATATAAAAGATACTTGCTTATTATCAATATTTTCACAGTCTGTTTGTTGAATTTCACTCAATTTGAATCATTAGAAAAATAAATTGTATTTATTGTCGGTAAATTCTATCTACATGCCAATTTGCTGTTTTAATACTTGCATCCATACCACTAAATGAATAATCAATTATGATACCAACATAAATTTTGGAAAATTTTTTTTTCTTCTGATGGTCTAGGGAAAAAGTGAAAAAAATAGGTTCTAGATTATTGATTAGTTTACTGCGTATATGATTTAAATATGTTGGAAATTCAATTTGGACTAAGTTATTACCAGATTTAAGTGTTTGATTTTTTGTAAAGTTATTAATTAAACTTATATCGCTTTCAGATAATACGTTTCTCACAATTATAAAGCCAGTTTTATAAATGTCTCTTACTTTCACAGGAAGTTTATTATTGTGTTGATCGGCATATAATTCATCTGCTCTACAAAAGGGAGAAAAGGGAATATAATTACTAGCTTTTTTGTACCGGTATTTTGCTCTTAACCAGCTTATAAATTTTAAATTTTCTAACTTTAATATACCTAATATAGAGTAATCCCTCCATTTATATGAAGCATAATGATCATTATATATTTTAAAAATATTTTTTATAAAATAGAAAAATATTTTAATCATTTTTTTTATTTGTGATAAAGTATCCACCTTATGTCTTCTATACTTCGATCAAAATTAAAAAAGATACAATTTCCAGCTCTAACAAATATTAGAAACTCTAAGAAAAAAGTAAAAAATGCTAAAGGTAAAATTCATTTAAAGTATAATCATATAAATAACTTTGTATTTAATGATGCCTTCGATGTGAAAAAAATTAAATATAATAAAAATTATAATAACGAACAATCTTTATCACTTGTTTTTAAAACACATTTAAAAGATGTATTTAAGATAATTAAATCAAATTTTAAAAAAGATATTAAAATTTTAGAAGTAGGATGTGGTAAAGGAATTTTTTTTGAAATTTTAGAAAAAAGATATAAATTTATAAGGGGTTTTGACTCAACTTATGAGGGAAAAAATAAAAAAATCAAAAAAAGATATCTTGATGAAAAAGACATTATTGATGAAAAATTAATAATACTTAGGCACACTCTTGAGCACATTCAAAAGCCATACGATTTCTTATTTTTTTTAAAAAAAATATCAATCAATAATCCTTTTATTTTAATTGAAGCACCTAACTTTGAGTGGAAATTAAAAAGACAAACATTTTTTGATATTACCTATGAACAACCAAACTATTTTACTATGAAAACATTTCAGAACATATTTTCAAATAAACTAATTTATAAAAAAAAACTTTTTGGAAAACAATATATGTTAGTTGTAGCAAGACTAAATGATTTAAATAATAATATAAAAAATAATATAAAATCTAGAAAAATAACTCTTGATAAACTTTTTCCAAATTTGTTAAAAAAATTTAATACTTTGAAGAATATAAATCAGAATATTTTTATTTGGGGTGGTGCTACAAAAAGTTTAATGTTCTTGATATATTTAAAAGTTTTTAACCCTTCAATTTTTAAAAAAGTTAAATTTGCAATAGATATAGATAAAAAAAAACAAAACAAATTTCTACAAATTGTAGATATAATGATAATAAGCCCAAAAAAAATGTTAAAAATTATAAAAAATGGAGATACTATATTAATATCAAATTCCAATTATCTTTTTGAAATAAAAAAGTATGTTAAAGAACATATTGATTTAAAAATTGATTATAAATGTATAGATTAAACTTAAGATAAATTAATTTAACTTAATAGTGTCATAAGTCATCTCTAGTAAAAAAATTATATGTGTCTATAAAAATACCAATACGTTTCCCAGGAGTGTAAATGGGGCTTCGTCTGTGCTGAATATGATGTGTGCCTACATACATGGTATTGTTTTTAAATGTAAATTTTTTTTTAAATCTATTTTGAAATTTAAAATAATAATCTTCTCTAATATTTTCAGGTGTTTTTTTATTTTTTTTCTTATCATTAACATAATATTGGATATCTGAATTTGTGATTAATGGGTCACCAAAATCTTTTTCAAAGCACCCCCAGTTAGCGCCGTTGGGAAAATAGATTGCATTTATTGTTGGTAAAAATCTATCTACATGCCAATTTGCCGTGCTGGGACTTGAGTCAACGCCATCAAATGAAAAATCAATCCTTAAAGCAACATCAATATTTGAAATTTTATTTTTTTTTACTGAATTTTTAAAAAAATATGAATAAATTGGCATTAACTTTTCTATCAATTTATCTCTCACGTCATTAAGAACAGGAGGCAAACTCACTTGTACATAATTATTATCAGATTTAAGTGTTAGACTATCTGCAAAGATATTAATTAAATCAATATCGCTTTGGGAAAGCACATTTTCTATAATTGTAGAACCTGTTTTATAAATATCTCTTACTTCAGATTTTATTAAGCTATTTTGCTGAATACTTCTAAGCTCATTTGCATTAAAAAAAGGAGTAAAAGGTCTATATTTTGATGCTTTATTTTGCCAATAGTGAATTCTGGCCCTTCGAATAAATTTTAAATTTTCTAATTTTAATATACCTAATATAGAGTAATCCCTCCATCTATATGAAACATAATGATCATTATGTATTTTAAAAATATTTTTTATAAAATAGATAAGTATTTTAATTTTTCTTAAATATTTAACTTTTAAAATCATTAATTGAAATTAAATTTATCTTATTTGAAAAAAGAGTAACAATCATTTCTTTAATTTCCTCATGGATATTCCATGGTAGTATTATAATACAGTCTGGTTTTAAATCTTTGATGCTTTCAGGATCAATTATTGGTATATGACTACCTGGCATATACTTGCCTTGCTTAGATTTGGCACCATCAACTATACTCGACAAAAGATCAGGTTTTATACCCGCATAATTCAAGAGTGTATTTCCTTTAGCAGCAGCACCATAAGCCATAACTTTTTTGCCATCTTGTTTTTGCTCTATGAGAAAATTTAATAGTTTATCTTTAATTTTATCAATTCGAGATTGAAAATCTGCATATGTTTGTATAACATTTAATTTATAATGATTTTCTTTTTGAATTAATTTCATAACTGATGACTCAGTTTTGCGAGGATCTTCTTCATGACATCCATAAACACGAAGGCTTCCACCATGAGTTGTTAGCTCTTCTACATGCCAGATACGTAAACCTGACGCAGCAAAAATTTTGATTACGGTATTAAGTGATAAATATGAAAAATGCTCGTGGTAAATAGTGTCAAACTGATCATGATTAATCAGATTCAAAAGATGGTGAAATTCAAGATTTATAGTGCCACTTTTTTTTAATACAGCTTTAAGACCCTTTGTAAAATCGTTAATATCTGGCACGTGAGCAAAAACATTGTTACCAATTATTAAATCAGCTTTCGTATGTTGTATTGCAATTTGTTTTCCAAGATTTTCACCAAAAAATTTTCGTATAACTGGAATGCCTAATTTTTCAGCTGCCTCAGCAGTACTATCAGTTGGCTCAATACCTAAACAAGGAATATTTGCATTTACAAAGTTTTTAAGAAGGTAGCCATCATTTGAAGCAACTTCTATAACATAACTTGTTTCGTTTAAATTTAGCTCTTTGATTATTTTATCAGAATAATCTTTTGCATGTAAAAGCCAACTGCTTGAAGTGCTAGAAAAATATGCATATTTTGAAGTAAAAAGTGTCTCTGCTTTAGTATAATCCTCTGTTTGTACCAACCAGCACTGATCACAGATGTTAATCTTTAAAGGAAAATAAACTTCCTGAAAGTTAAGTTCTTCTTTACTTAAATAAGCATTTGAGGGTGGAGCAAAACCCAAATCAAGAAAAGTGAATTTTAAAGGATTTTTGCAATGACGACAATTCATTGTAGATCGATACCTTTAAAATCAATACTAAGCATTGGTTGATTATTATCACGTTCTGAGCGTTCAGTAATTGGATGTGGCCAATTAATATTAATCATTGGATCAACTGCATTTATTGCACATTCTAAATCTTTATTATATTCACAAGTATGAAAATATAACATTTCACAATCTGATGTAAGTGCTTGGAAGCCATGTGCAAAACCTTCAGGTATCAAATAGCTATGAAAACTACCGTCACCTAAAAATACAGCATGATGATGTAGAAAAGTTTTTGATCCTTTTCGCAAATCAACAGCTACATCCCAAACTTTTCCTTTTAAACATGAAACAATCTTAGTTTCAGCTTGTGGAGGAAATTGAAAATGAAGGCCGCGTACTGCACCCTTTTTTAAAGTCAGAGTACGATTGATTTGACGGATAGTCTTACCTGGTATTAGTTGGCTGAGTGTTTTTTGACAGAATTTTCTTACAAAAAAACCTCGATTATCTCTAATAGGTTTTTCCTCAATTAATAGAAGGTTATTTATTGGAGTTGAGTGAAAAATAAAATTGCTCATATTTTTTTTATAAGTTTTTTCAAAAAAAATTCCACTTCTTTATTTTGGAAAAAACTTATTTTAATCATTAAAAAATGTTCCATCTAAGGTTTTTTTTAATCCTATTTGAATCCATATGTTTTCGTAACGTATTTAGTCTCATGTAAGACGAATTTCGAAAATTTTTATCAGAAAATCCTACTTTTATAAGACCATCCCGTAAGCGAGCAATAGATTGATCAAGAGAAACAATTGGCTGAAAATCTGGAGCCAAACTTTTATATAAATTAAAATCAACTGAATATGATCTTTTATCAGGTAAGGCTTCTTTATTAATTGAAATTTTTGTATCAGGTATTAATTTTGCAACAGCAGTAGCTATCTGCTTTACTTGATAGTTGCTATTATCACTTCCTGCATTGACTGCTAAAAACTGACCACCATTATCTTTATTACGTTTCATTGCCCAATCAATTACTCTAGACATATCTTCAACATCAATCAGAGGTCTCCACGGTGATCCGTCACTCAGTACAGTAATCTCACCTGAAGTAATGGCGCACGCAACGAAATCATTTAGCACCAAATCTAAGCGAAGCCTATTTGACCACCCACAAGCTGTGGCAAATCTTAAACTTGTAAACATCATTTCTTTCAAATTTATATTTTTTAAATCCTCCTCTGTTCTAATCTTGGAGCGAGCATAAGCTGTTAAAGGGTTTGTTGGATCGGACTCTTTTCTAGCACCTAATTCAGCTTGACCATACATTGAACAGCTAGAGGCAAACACAAAATTTTTTACTCCTTCGTTAATAGCCATTTTTGCAAGTCTTACACTTGCATGATTATTTATGTCAGCTGTTACATCTTCAAATTCATTTCCGATTGGATCATTTGAAATACCTGCAAGATGAATAACGGCATCTACCTCTGTTAACAATGACTGTTGAATATCTCTAATATCTCCAAAATGCTGAACTGACATTGCTTGCTCAGGAATAAAATCAGCACCAGTTAATGAATGGCCAAAGAAACTTGTATCATATCCAATTAACTGGATTTTTGGATATATTTTTTTTAAATATTGAGTCAGTACTGAGCCAACATAACCCATATTTCCAGTTATAAATACTTTCATGGAATTTTACTCATCATGTGTTTGTTATATCATAAAAAAAATTACTTTACTTATCTAAAAATAAAACTTCTAATTAATAAAAAAACTTCTCTACCATTTTAAAAATTTATCTAGTCCCAAATTTTCCAAGGAGCTTTACTGTTTTTCCATAGGTCATTCAACATTATTTTATCCCTTAAAGTATCCATTGGTTGCCAAAAACTATTATGCTTATAGGCTGAAAGTTCACCATCTTTTGCAAGACTGTTTAAAGCTTCATTTTCCCAAATTGAATGATCTCCTTCTATGAGATCAATAACACTTGGATTTAGAACAAAAAATCCACCATTAATCCAACTACCATCACCATCTGGTTTTTCTTTAAATTCTGTAACAAGATCATTACTATCAAGTTTTAAAGCACCATAGCGTCCCGGCGGTCTAGTTGCTGTCAATGTTGCTTGTTTTTTGTGCTTTTTATGAAAAGCTACTAATGAAGTAATATCTATATTTCCTAAACCATCACCATAAGTAAAACAAAATGCTTCATCATTTTTTATATAGTCATAAACACGCTTTAAACGACCACCTGTCATAGTGTTTTCGCCTGTATCAACCATTGTAACTCGCCAAGGCTCTGACTTGTTTTGGTGAACTTGTATTGAATTTTTTTGTATATCTATGGTTACATCTGATTCATGTAAAGAATAATTAAAAAAATATTCTTTAATTAAATAACCTTTATATCCACAACAAATTATAAATTCATTAATTCCATGTGCAGAATAAATTTTCATAATATGCCACAAAATTGGTTTGCCCCCTATTTCAATCATTGGTTTTGGCTTGATATTAGTTTCCTCAGATAAGCGCGTTCCTAGACCACCAGCTAAAATTAAGGCTTTCATTTTTTTAAATACTCCATTTCCTGTCATCTAACTCATTAAATTGCTTATAGCTTAAAATAAATTTATCAGTAATAACTTTATAAATATCACTAGTAAAGTCGTTTGGCTTATAATTCTTATCTTCAAAAGTTGCAAAAGGTGAAAATTTTACACCAGCAAAATCAGGCGTTGGTATAACATTATTTTTCATTGCGTTAATTGCATTATCTAAATTCTCTTGACTTTTGCAATAATGAACACCTGAAAGACTATCATACCACATAGCTGAAAAAATAATAGCATTTTTGCCTAGTGAGATTGCCTCTGAAGTAACTGACCCATTAATAGAGGCAACTCCCATAGAATTTTTAATTAAATCTTTTGTTGGTGTGTCAGCTGACACAAAAATAACTCTTCCTGTTTTTAATAAATCATAATAAAAATTTGTAGTAAACCAATCTGGAAATGTAGAAAATTGACGTACATAAGATCTTTTAAATTGTAGAGGTCCAACTTTATATACAATCTTCCAATCCTCAGGCATTGAACTTAGAATTTTTAAAAGTGATATTTTAATATCAGAATTCCATAAGGCTGTTGGAATAGTTGATCCCTCTGGACTAAGTGGTGCTGGAAAATAAACGTATTTTGATCCAACTACTTTATCCTTAAAGGACGAACAGATTTTTTTATAGTAATAACCTCTAGTGGAAATTCTCCAAAATATTTTTGCATCCTCCAAATATCTTGATATCAAACCTGGATTTGAATTTTTTGAATACCACTCATTTCTATTATACTTAAAATAAGATAAGCTAGGTAATCTAAATTTAAATTTTGATTTAATTTTATTTATAAAGTTACCGCTCTTAATATTATTTTTTATTCGATCAAATAAGCTTGGTATATTTTGCTCAGAAATAAGAAAATTGTCAAAAGTAGAAGGTGGAATTGCAGAACTGAAATCATTTTTAATTTTATCATTATATTCTATCAAAATTTTTTGAATCCATTGAGGAGTTTCTACATCTGATTTGTTTATTAGCAAATTTCTATACTTAAAAGAACAACTAAGAAAACGGATTTTTTGAGCAACGACTGGCATATCTATAAATAAATAAGGAATTTTTAAAACCTTAGTCATAATATACAGTGAAAACGATGATGGATCATGGGGAGCATAAAAAGCAAAACACACGTCAATTTTTTT
>Ga0129324_10000659_pt1 | contig 24348 bp, 24 predicted proteins | sample CPBDNA_7_FD_96879 | JGI IMG/M metagenome (GOLD analysis project Ga0129324, IMG submission 96879) | Freshwater to marine salinity gradient microbial communities from Chesapeake Bay, USA - CPBay_Spr_15_0.2_DNA | ecosystem: Environmental > Aquatic > Marine > Coastal | place: USA: Chesapeake Bay... | reverse complement strand
TTCTAAGAAAAACTATAATTGGCAAAAAGATAATTTTGGATATATTTTTATCTTAAATATCTCAATTGATAATATAAAAACTACTCTCTAGCTATCAAAAACAAAGTAAGTATTATGACTAAATTCACAACTACCATAATATTCAGTAACTTCTGATAACCCAACTGGGACGACAGCATTTACATATATTCTAGAACTAAAGTCTAAATAAGGAATAATATCTTGATCAGAGCCGATATTAAGATCTTCAGTAAGAAAAAATCTAGATACATAGTCTGATATAGTTGAATTTTCTATAAGGGCCGCACTCGATATAAGGGCCGCACTCGCTATAATCATCAGTGGATTTTCTTTAAAAAAATACTCAACACTAGTTGATATAATATAGTGAGCTACAAAAGAATCTAATGCATCAACAACTCTATTGGCTTCAACTTCTCTTAAGCCATCATCTATGGTGTCTTTATTATCTGGTTCAACAGGATTTATACTATCAGATTCTATATTAATAGCTTCACTTATAAAAAAGCTATTAATATAGCTTGATATAACTGGCTCAACTATAATAGCACCATTGACCAGAAGCAATGAAGGATCCTCACGCAATATATAATCAAAATAAGCTGAACCAAACCTAGCAGCTGTTGCTATGATATAGGTATTAGCGATCTCTATCATTAATTTGTTTAAAAAACTTGATCCAATTAGAACCCCAGCACCTACATATAAAGGATCATTTATTTTATCCTCATGGAGCTTTTCAATTTTTAGCCATACATTATCTTCAAATGAACTTGTAAGTTCACTATAATCTACTATACCAACTTTCTTTAATAAGTTAAGAGCTCTATTTTCATAAACAAAAGAGATATGTTTTATTACAGTAAAATAGTCTATTTCCTTAACATAACCACCTGCAGTGCGAGCACAAGCTGAGCTAACCATGCTACCAAAAAAAGATTTAATTCCCCAAATAGGATTCGCATGGTAAAAGATATATGATAAAGCAAACATATCTGTTTTCTTCTCAATTTGACGCGCCTTTGACACAACACTTGTAATGGATGAAATTGGAGAACAAATATAGTTGGCTTTTTTAGTAGCTATTTCAAGCTCTTGTGTACTAGAATTTATATTATTTAAGACAGGATATATAAAAGAAAGTTTGCATGTAGTTTGCAATAAAGATCCACCTGAAGATAACCAATCATTTTTTATCTTTGTACTCCCAATATTGCTGCCAATAACTGCATTTATTAATGCTGCAGGGACTCCAGCTACATCTCTAAATAAAGATTTATCTATAGGGTTTTTACTAAATCTCTCTACCTCTTTATCATATAAAACTTCTAAACCAGCCTGAGGACATGTGCCAATAGCAACTTCAAGAGTATTTGGAATACGACTCAACAACTCTCTTAACATATTAATAAACCCTTATTAAACCATTAGTTCAATCGGCATTATACTGCGTTTCATGGTAAATCACAAGCTATATTATTAATATTAGTTAACACAAGATAGATTTTAAAATTTAGATCTAAAATAAAGTGATCTGTCTTTACTGCCTTGCCAGTCCTTTTTCTTTTACTGATCTTGGGTGTGACGTCCCCGTTATATTCGCCACTGCTCCTGTAGGCATTACCTTTTTTGCTGAAGCTAGTGTGTTTGGATCAACAGAATTAAATTTTTTCTGTATTTCATATATATTTTTATCCGAAAGATCTTTATATTCTTCTTTTAAATAACCTCCTATAAATCTCAAAGTCTTGTTATCATATGCCTTCAGTTTAGAAAAATTATGATTAACATAATTAGCTACGGATGCAATTAACCCTGAATCAATCTTATTATGGTCACCTACAATTTCTGAATCCATACTACGTGACAATCCTTTATTAGTTATAACTCCAACTATAATATTAGCAGTTATTTCATATAATTTATCTTTTTCTTCTTCATTTACATCGTCAAGTATTGATGTAGATAAATACATTTGAATATTAGGTGACACAGAGCCTTCAGCAAGAACTGAGTGTGTATTTTTCAATCTTATAAGAAATTCATTTTTTCCAAATAATGCAGGTTTGTCTGAAGACTCAGATTGATTAAGTGACTTAAAATTCTCTATCGCTTCCTCAGGGTTTTTAAATGTACTAAGAGCCCGATTAATATCAAAGGCAAGTTTCTTAAACTTTTTTTCACCAAACTTTGTTGCTTCAGGCACAGTATTCCAACATTTTTGTATAAAATCATTCATAGCTTCTGGTGTAAAAACATCTTTATAAGTAGAAATATTTTCTCTTTTTTTTGTTTCAACAGCATTTTTTAAATCTTCGATTGTATTTATCATCATCTTTCCCATAAATTTTATTTAAATCTATTCTTGATTTAAACTTATATTAGTTAAGAAATAATTAAAACTATTGAGTTAATTTTAAAGATATACTCATTTGTTTGAATAATAGCTCGGCTGTTGCAGCAGATTGCTTAGCAGATAGCTCAAGATCAGTTAAATCTTTTAACATCTGTATTAGTTGGCACTTACTCCATAGTTTTATACTTCTATTAAATTTTTCTTGTTGCTTAAAAAATATTGGAGGAAATAAAGTAGCAATAGCTTGCTGCTGCGACTTTTTCTGATCAATAAGTGATTTTACTTGATGGATACGGTTAAAATGATATATTACCATTCTAATGATCTGCACTAGATTATGCCCTTGTTTTTGCAGCTTTGATAGTAAAATATCAATTCCATCGCTCTCCCTAAGAGATAATTGATAACATAATTTATCAAAACTAACTTCACCTTGTATCACTAAATAATTTTCTAAATCTTTAACTAGAATATGCGTTTTATCACCTAAAAATAGTAATATTTTTTCTACTTCATTAATAATCAAAACTCTATTTCCAATGGGCACACAGCTAGTTAGTAATTGCAACACTCCTGCTTCATAAGAAATTTTAGAATCTTTTAAGATTTGCTGTATTACCTTAACTAAAGATAATTGATCATCTAAATAGCAAGGAACAGCTGCTAAATTTGCTGAGGATTCAAAAGTTTTACGTAGACTTGAATCTGTGCCAAGCTCCCCAGCACAAAATATTAGTAAACCTTTATAACTAGTGTTTTTAACTATACTAAGAAGTGGATCAGCAATGCTAACTCCACTGAACTCCACTAATGCAATCTTTTCTTTTGATAGATCTTCTCCAAATAACTTAATTGAATGAAGATCATCCATTAAACTAGAAGTATCATTTTTGATTTTCTCATACTTGAACTTACCTACCATACTTCGAGACCGCCCAATAACTTTAGCTCTTGTTGCAACTAAACCATTATCAGCACCATAGAGTAAAACAGCTCTAATATTTTTTGGAATATTAACTATAAATTTTTCTATATCTCTAGGGGCTAGTTTTACCATCCACTCCCTCAATATCTGCTATAATTAAACTTAACCTGCCTACTAATTCTTTTGTTAATTCCTTAGTTAGTTCCTCTGTTACTTTTCTTTCAGCAACATAGTTAGCAAAATCTGAATTAGAAGCATCATAACTACCATTTAGAGATATTTCTCCTTCGTTTACAATTTTATTGGACTCAGAACTTATCATATTATAATTTAAAATTGAAGTAACCCTATAGCGAGTTATTTGTGTATCATTCATAACTCCTATTGCATCTGTATTAAAGTTAAATTTCAACTTAACCTCATATCTTGCATTATTCCTTAAATCACTTTCAAATATTTCATCTACATATCTTTGTAAACTAAATCTCTCCGGACCTTCAACTCTAACTATCTTAACTTCAGTTAAAACTTTGTATCCTGCTGCATTTTTTGCTAAAATTGGTTTAAAACCACAATTAGAAATAGCAATCGACATTAAAATCACCAATATTAACTTCATATCTTTAAACCTTTATATTCTTCTACATGTTTCCTATAATTATTGGCAGAAATCATAATAAAGTCTGTCTCTTCTTGAGTCAAATTACGAAAGAATTTGGCCGGGTTTCCAGCCCAAATCTCTCCTTTGCGTACAACTTTATTATTTGTAACCAAACTTCCTGCTGCAACCATAGCGCCACTCTCAATAACAACATTGTCCATGACTATTGCTCCCATGCCAATAAAGCACTCATCCATTAAGTGGCATGCATGAAGTAAAACTTTATGACCTATCGTAACATTGTTACCAATAATAGTTTTGCCACCATTTCTACCTACATGAATAACGCAACCATCTTGGATATTAGTATTATTACCAATCGTAATTGACTCAACATCACCACGAATTACGCAATTAAACCAGACTCCACTTCCCTTACCTACCGTAACATCTCCAATTATTGCAGCCGTTGGAGCAATAAAAGACTCTTCATGAACCTTAGGGTAAATACCGTTATATGGCATCATAAAATATTTCATATAGTCTCTATTATTTATCAATCTAATTATATTATGATATATATTACTGTAGTAACTCAAAGAGTCAAGATTTCACTTCTATAGTAAATATGAGTATTAGCAAAATATTTAAAATAATATTAAATGGATTTTATTCTTACTAAAATTAGTATAATCTCATTATAACAGTAACAGTCCAATAATCTTGATAAAAAGAATCTATATGTTATGCAAAAAAACTAAGTAATAATAATCTTGGAGTAATATGGCAATCAGATGGAATATCCTTAAAAGCTTTTGCAGGTAAAGAAGCTAAAAAACATTTTCAACAAATTGCTGCCTTAAGAATAACTATGTTCAAAAATTTTCCTTACTTATATGAAGGATCTATTGAATATGAAAAACAATATTTAGACACATATTTTGAATCTTCTAATAATATAATATTATTAATCTTTGATAAAGATAAAGTGGTGGGGTTATCAAATTAAATACCTCTAGAAGAAGAAATGCAGGAAATAAAAGAACCCTACATTAAAAACAAAATTGATATTAAAAAATACATTTATATTGGTGAAATAATGATTCTACCAGAATATCGCATTAAAAACTTATTTAATAAAATATCAGATTATCATGAACAACATGCTAAACTTCAAAAATATTCTAACATTATTTTTATGACTGTAATACGTAGCCATAATCATCCATTGCAACCAAAAAGCTATCGCTCCCTTGATATTCTATGAAAATCCATTGGATATCATATACTAAATAATATTAAATAAATCTCTCCTGGAAACAAGTAGACACTAAACAAATAGAAGAAAATCAATTAGAGGTTTGGTCAAAAAAAATATAACTATTTTCTAGTAGCTAACTTATCAAAAGCTAAATAAATTACCGGGGTAGTAAATAAAGTTAAAGCTTGGCTCACTATCAATCCACCAATTATAGCGATACCTAAAGGCTGTCTAATTTCAGATCCAATACCCATACCTAAAACAAGAGGAACCGCACCAAGCATTGCAGACATAGTGGTCATCATAATCGGCCTAAATCTTAATTTACATGCTTGAACAATAGATTCTTCAGGAGATTTTTTTTCTACTCTTTCATATTCTAAGGCAAAATCTATCATCATAATGGCATTCTTAGCAACTATCCCAATTAATAAAACAATACTAATAATACCTATTATATCAAGTCCTTTACCTGTAATCCATAAACTAATTAAAGCTCCCATACAAGCCGATGGAAGAGTAGATAAAATCGTTATTGGATGAATATAACTCTCATATAATACTCCTAACACTATATAAACAACAATTATTGCAGCAAAAATCAACCAAATCTGATCACTGGATGCTCCCTGAAAAACTTCTGCAGTTCCAATAAATGAACCTTGTACAGAAGCGGGGATTTTTAGCTCCTCTACCGCCTTATTTATTGCATCCACACCTTCTCCAAGATAAGATCCCTTATTAATATCAAAATAAACATTTACTCCTGGAAACTGGTTATATCTATTAATTGATAAAGGAGAAAAACTCTCAGATACTGTTACTAGAGTTTTAAGTGGAATAGACTTACCAGAGCTTGAAAGTAAAAATACATTATCTAAAGCATCTAAACTCTTTTGTAAATCTGGTAGCCCTTCTAAAATAACATTATATTGATTACGTTGCGTAAATATAATTGACACTTGTCTTTGCCCAAATGTATTATATAAAGCATTAGAAATCATCTGCACAGTAACTCCATATATTGAAGCTTTATCTCTATCAATATCTAGATATACTTGCAGACCTTTATTATATTCATCAGTACCTATTGTATTGAATATCGGTATTTCCTTTAGTTTATTTACTAGAAGTTTACTCCAATGAGAAACCTCCTCTAAACTAGTCCCACTTAATTTAAAAACATATGGAGCATTATTCACTTGACTACTAACATTTAAATCTACAACAGGTTGTAAATATAACTTTGCTCCAACTACTAAATCTAACTTTTTATTTAACCTTTCTATTATCTGAACAACGTTATCGTCTCTTTTATCTTTTAAATTTATTAACATTCTTCCTTTGTTTATAGTTGGATTATTAGTATCAATTCCTATAAAAGAAGAAAGACTTTCAACATCCTTATCTTGCAATACTATATCTGCTAAGGCCTTTTGTTTTTTAGTCATATTAGAAAATGAAGAATTTTCTTCAGACTCTGAAATCCCTTGAATCATGCCTGTATCTTGTTCTGGAAAAAATCCCTTAGGAATAAAATAAGACAAAGTAATAGTTAAAAAGAAAGTTAAAACAGCTACCGTAAGAGTAAATTTACGATGCCTAAGTACAATAACTAGGATAGATAAGTATTTCTCATTCATCCAATTAACTATTTTTTCTGCAATTATAGAAAACTTAGATTCACTAGATGAACTTTTTGCTTTAAGAATTCTAGAGCACAGCATTGGAGTTAATGTTAACGATACTACAGTAGATATTAAAATTGAGATCGTTAAGGTAATTGCAAATTCTTTAAATAACCTACCTATTATTCCTTGCATAAAAAAAAGAGGGATCAATACTGCAATCAAAGAAATTGTTAGTGATATTATTGTAAATGCAATCTGAGAAGCTCCTTTAAGCGATGCCTCAAATGGCTCCATTCCCTCTTCAATATAGCGAGAAATATTTTCAACCATAACAATTGCATCATCCACTACAAATCCAGTAGCTATAGTTAAAGCCATTAGTGAAAGATTATTTAAGCTATAACCCATTAAATACATAAAGCTAAAACTGCCAATCAAAGAAAGAGGAACTGCAATACTTGGAATAATTGTGGCTGAAACACTACGTAAGAAGAAAAAAATAACAAGTATAACTAAAATTATTGCAAGTGTTAATTCATGGGTAACATCATTAATAGAAGCTCTAATAGTATTAGTCCTATCACTCAGTATTGAAACCTCTACTGCTTTTGGTAAGCTAGAGCTTAATTCGGGTAATATTTTTTTAATAGAATCGGCTACTTCTATAACATTAGCTCCAGGTTGACGTTGAATATTTACAATAATTGCTGGAGTTTTATTAACCCAAGCAGCCTGTTTAGTGTTGTCAGTACCATTTATAACTTTTGCCACATCACCAATTCTTATAGGAGCTCCATCTATATAGGTTATTATTAACGACTCATAATCTTCTTTTTTAGATACTTGATCGTTAGCATTAATAGCATAAGCAATATTATCACCATCTAAACTTCCTTTTGCCCCATTAACATTAACGTTATTTATAGTAGTGGTTATTTGATCAAGAGAAATATTAAGTGAAGCAAGTAAATTTGTATTTGCTTGTATTCTAATTGCTGGCCTATGTCCTCCTGCAACATTTACAAGCCCAACACCTGAAATCTGGGATAATCTTTGTGCTAATCTAGTTTCAGCCAAATCCTCCACCTTATATAAATCCATAGATTCTGATGTTAAAGCTAAAGTTACAATTGGAGTGTCCGCTGGGTTAATTTTATTATAAACTGGTGCATAAGGTAAATCTACTGGCAAAAATCCTGAAGCTGCATTTATAGCTTCTTGAACTGACTGCTGTGCATTATCTAGTTTAGTAGCCAGTGTAAACTGCAATGTTATTGACGAATAACCATTGGAACTAATTGAGTTCATTTGATTAAGCCCAGACATTTGTCCAAGCTGTCTCTCAAGCGGAGCAGTCACCGAAGAAGACATTACCTGTGGACTAGCCCCAGGATAAACAGTTGTAACTTGAATTGTAGGATAATCAACCTCTGGTAATGAAGAAATTGGCAATAATTGATAAGTTAATAAACCTGCAAGTAATACAGCTACCATAAGTAAAGAAGTAGCTATAGGCCTATAAATAAAAGGACTCGATATACTCATTATTAATTTCCTTTTGAAAGACTTACTCTGGTCCCTTCGGTTAAGCGATCTCCTCCAATAATAACTACAAGCTCATCTTTTTCTAACCCAGATTTAATTACAGCCTCACCTTCAGTTAAAACCTCTACAAACACAGACTGTATTGTTGCTTTTTCATCAATGATTTTATAAACAAAAGCTCCATCTGGTCCGTATTGTATCGCTGGTACAGGAACGGTTACAGCATCATTTAACTCTTGAATTAAAAGCTTTACATTAACAAATTGATTTGGGTATAATAAAAGATCATCATTATTAAACCTTGCTCTAAGCTGAATTGTACCTGTTGAGATATTAATCTGATTATCAATAGAGTTTAGCTCCCCATTCTTAATAAATTTGTTTTTGTTCCTATTAAATACCTCAACTAACATTTTTTTCTCTTTCCTAAACTCTTGTAGTATCTCCTCTAGCCTAATGTCTTGAATATTAAATAAAACAGAAATGGGATTAACCACGTTGATCACAGCAATATTTGTAGCGCTACTAACTAATGCGCCTTCTGTTAAAAGTGCTATTCCCATTAAACCGTCAAAAGGAGCTCTTATTTTACAAAAATCTAAATTAACTCTAGCAGCCTCTAAATATCCTTCATCCATTTTTACAGTTCCTTTATATTGCTGCACTAGTCCTTCTTGAGTTGCTAAAGTCTGATTTGAGATAGACTTTTCTTTCCAAAGCTCTTTGTAACGCTTTAAATCAATATTCGCATTATTATATATTGCCTTATCTCTCTCTAGTTGCCCTTCATACTGAGTAACTTGAGCTTGATACGCTGCAGGATCTATCTCCACTAATACATCATTCTTTTTTACTTTTTGCCCCTCTTTAAATTTAATTCCAAGAATTCTGCCAGTAACCTGAGGCTGTATATTAGCTGTATAATATGGAGTAACCGTTCCTATTGCTGATATATATATTGGAACTTTTTTTATAACAGACTCAACTGCGACTACCGAAACAGTTTTAATAGCCTTATCAGGAATAGCATCATCATTCTTATAAATTAATATCAAAGCCACTAAAAACAAGATTGTGACTATTGCCTTAAAATACTTGTAGTCTTTTAAAAATTCATTTATCTTTTGAATCACTATTTATACTCTTTATAGATTGAAATAATAACCATCATTATTATCAAAAAGAGTTAATTAAACATTAATGTAAGTGATATACATTCAACAAGAGTATAAATTGAGACAAAATGCAGATTAAAAACTATTGCTACAATATAAAATCTAACAAAGATTACTGCCAAATCTTCTCTAATAATTTTATATTAGGTTGGAAAACTGCTACAATTACTGTAATTGCTAATACTTTAACTCCATTTAATATTGTATTACATCCATTTTTAAATAGAGCAATAGAAGTTGGAATTTTCCATATAATTCAAACATCTTATGGACCAATAAATCCAACTAATTATTATGAAATATCGCAAAATCTTAATACTAGAAATGCTATCCTTACTCCAATATACCAAGGAGTAGCTCAAACAAATAAATACATACCTAATATTTGGGGACAAAATATTATTAAAAATTGCTTTGTAAATCTTGATAGCATATTATCTCCTAACCCATTAACTCTTATTAAAGGAATTATTACTCCTCTAGGTGGAATGACCTTATTTTTTATAACTGGAGAAATCGAGAAAGCAATAACTGACCCCATGAGTAAATTTTACTATACAGGAACCTTGTTTGTAGGAATTACAACAATTGCTTATCAAAACTGTATATCTACTGATTCACATATTGATAAAATAACAGGAGCTGTACTTCTAAACTTCCAAGACACATTTCGAGTGTCATCAGGGTTAGTTTTATCATTTGCTATACTTGACACTGCTATAAAAACATATGAGCTATTTGAAAATAAAATTGAAGAATATAAAGAAATATTTACTAACAACATAAAAGAACTATCTGCAACAAAAATCTTAACAGGAACAGCTTTTACAATCATTGCAACTGAATTTTATTTAGGAGAAACTAAAGCAGCTCTATTACACTCGGGAACATTAATTAGCTTTTCTTTGGCCAAAGCTATTGCTGTCACAGGAGTAGAAATAGCTAAAGATTATGTAGACTTTTCTGGACTTCTTACAATTGAAGATTTTGACAATATATATTATTGATAATAAGCAAAAGAATTAGAAGAAAAGCATTTGCATTATTATTAATGAAAATGTAGAATAAGTCTGAAGAAATATATTTCAAAGTTATAATTATGTTACGCTCGATTGCTCTCTGTGTTTTATTATTAATTTTATCTTCTTGTATTAGCTCTTCAGGAACTCATACAAGTAATGTTATTCCTAATCAGACAATTACAAGCGAGACTCTAGCCCCCTATATCAGTGATGAAGGAAAAACAAACATAGCGTTACTAACTCCTTTTGAAAATAATAAAAACCACCTTGGATCTTCAATTATTAAAGCATCTGAAATAGCTATTTCTAATGCAGGGAACCCTGACGTCAACTTACTACTACTAAACTCCCATTTAATTAATCAAGACCCTGATTTATTATTACAACAGCTGAAAACTAATAATATTAAAGCTATTGTTGGACCTGTATTTAGTAAAGAAACTCAAAACTTAATTGAACTTATTAAAGAAACAGCAATTCCTGTTTTAACTCTCTCAAATGACTCTAGCATTAAAGGAGATTCTCTTTTAATTATGGGCTCATCTCCTGGATCTCAAGCATCTGCTTTAATAAACTATGCCATTGGTAAGTCTATAAATCACTTCTATATTGCTTTACCTAGCAATAAATATGGAAAAGTAATAGAAGAAGCCGTTGCAGAAGAAACTAATAAAAAAACTAATATAACTTACTCAGTAACTTGGTATAACCCAAAAGATCCTAGTTATACCATAGATAGCCTTGTTAAATCAATTTCTAATAAAATAAATGATAATAATGCACTCTTTGTACCACAAGGAGGCAATGTTCTAAATATACTAAATACAGCTTTAGTCAAATATAAACTAAAGATCAATCTAATCGGAAGTAAATCATGGGATGATAATGAAATTTTAGATTTACCTTTATTTAATGGAGCTATTTTAGTTTTAAAGAATGACCAAAAAGAACAAATATTTTTCAGTGAATATAATCAGTTATTTCATGAAGATGCAAATAACATTGATTTTATTGCCTATAACAGTATAAAATTTCTTGCTGAAATGATTAAAGAGAACCAACCCCTTAATAAAGAAAATATAATCTCATTCTCGCCTGATCAATTTGATCAAGACGGAGTAAGTATCCACAAAATGCGTATAGTGGAAATTAATCAGAAGACATTTAAGCCAGTAGAATGAAAATTAAGTTCACTAAAATGCATGGCTGTGGCAATGATTTTCTTATAATTGACAATAGAACCCAACAAATTCACTTATCTCCCCAAGAAATTATTGAATTTTCAGATTACAAAAAATCTATTGGATTTGATCAATTAATAACCATTGATCACTCAGATAAAGCTGATGCTTCAATTAGAATATTCAACACTGATGGAAGCGAAGTTAATGCTTGCGGCAATGGTAGCCGCTGTATTGCTAAACTCATCCTAGATGAAAAGCCTAAATCTGAAATAATTACTCTTGCAACAAAAGAGAGAATTTTAAGCGCAAAAAAACATAATGACCTTATCTCACTTAATATGGGGAATGCAGAAATAACTCAAGAAGATATTATTTTTGACAATATCAAAGGAACATTAGTGCACATAGGAAACCCACATATTATTATAAATATTGACCAAGGGGGGTGGACAAATAAACAAAATTTGGCTAATATCGATCTGCTCAAGCATGGACCAATTATTGAAAATGATCAACGCTTCCCAAATAAAACAAACGTAAACTTTGTTTCTATTGAAAATAAAAATATAGTTCATTTACGTACATGGGAAAGAGGATCTGGAGCCACATTATCTTGTGGAACTGGAGCTAGCGCAAGCTTTTATGCACTTTATAAACAAGGATTAATTAACAAAACAACAACTATTCGCCAAGCAAGTGGAGACCTACTTCTTACATTAGAAAATGGTGAAATAATTCTAACTGGAGAAGCTAAAATTAGCTATAACGGCACCGTATGAGCGAACTTCAAATTAACACTTTCGGCTGCAGACTTAACATCTATGAAAGCGAAGCAATTAAAGCACAATTGAAAGATAATAATTTCTCAGATGATGTTATTGTTTTCAACACATGCGCTGTTACTAAAGAAGCAGAAAAATAAGCCGTACAAGCAATTCGCAAAGCTAAAAGAGAAAACCCAGACAAAAAAATTATTGTTATAGGCTGCGCAGCTCAACTAAATCCTGAAAATTCGCTCTGATGAGTGAAGTTGACAAAAGACTTGGTAACCAAGAAAAATTTGAAAAAATAACTATAATTTAGAATTAAAACCTGAAAAAATACTAGTTAATGACATTATGTCTACTAAAGAAACAGCAGGACATATTGTTAGTAGCTTCGAAGGTTTAGTTCGTAGCTTCGTACAAATTCAGAATGGATGCAACCATCGTTGTACTTTCCGCACTATCCCTTATGCTAGAGGAAATAACAGAAGCGCTCCAATTAGCGGTATAGTTGAGCAAGTTAAAATGCTTGTTAACAATGGATACAAAGAAGTTGTACTTACCGGAGTTGACATAACAGATTTTGGGCTTGATTTACCAGGAACCCCAAAGCTAGGAGAAATGTTACAGCGCTTATTAAAACTAGTACCAGAACTTCCAATGCTACGACTATCTTCACTAGATGTAGCTGAAATAGATCCAGTTTTATTTGAATTAATGGCTCACGAACCAAGAATCATGCCCTATGCCCATATTAGTCTTCAAGCAGGAGATAATATGATTTTAAAAAGAATGAAACGCAGACATAATAGAGAACAAATCTTAGAGTTCTGCTCTAATCTGCGCAAACTACGCCCTGACACTGTCTTTGGCGCCGATATAATAGCAGGATTTCCAACAGAAACTGAAGAAATGTTTCAAAACATCTTCAATCTAATAGCAGAAGCTGGACTTCAACTTCTACATGTATTTCCCTATTCATCAAGAGATAATACTCCAGCTGCAAGAATGCCACAAATTGAAAAGAAGACAAGACAACAATGAGCTCAACTTCTAAGACAAGAAGGTGAGAAAGAATTAGAGAAGTTCTTTATTAATCAAGCAATTGGTAAAAAATATAAAGTCATTGTAGAAAAAAATAACCTAGCTAGATCTGAAAACTTCCTTCAGGTAAGATTATAAAAAAACTATGATGAAGGCACCATACTAGAAGTAGAAATCACCTCATATAATGGTAAAGAATTAATATCCTACTAGAGACTTAATCTATAATCACTTATACAATTATTGTTATAGGAAAAAGACACTACCGTTACATAATACACAGAAGTTTCCTTCATAAAAATTTTGAAATAACAGAAGAAAATTTAGTTTATAAAAATTTTCTTCTGATTTTTAATATAGTATAAAACTATGTTTCTTACATAACTTCCTTAGCAATTCCTGCTGCCTTAAGTCTTTCTATTGTACTTAATGGAGAATCAGTAGGAGCATCTAGAGTAGAAGCTTTCGTACAAGAATATAATCCATAACCAATTATTCCTACTGCTACTGTAGTTGATGCAACCAATCCATAAAATGAATAAGCATTGTTATCTTCTTCTTTATTACAATCTAAAGTTCCTTCACACGTAGTATCACCTAAATCAAACACTTCATTCTCCTTATTTTATATAATAACTTTTATTACAACTTTGTTAACACCTAACTCAAGAAATAATAAAAAAGATTAACTTAAGTTAATTTAATAAGCAATAAAAAACTTTTACCCTTGTTACAACGTAATATCTCTAGCGAAACAACATATTTCATCATTCTTTATAACAATGGCGCCAGGTTCTATTATTTTTTCTCTAAATCACACAATGTATTCTTAACCTTAATCAATAAATATTTACATGAAAATTATCCCCAAGATCAATCTAATTGATCAACTTGAGGGCAGATTAGAAAACTATGCATCAGACATTAGCTTCTCTATTCTTTCGCCCAATAATAATTACCTTACAACCAAAGAAACAAATAATCTTTATAAACAAAACACCAGCATTGCAATTATAGATCTAGTTGCATTTACACCACAGAGAGTTCTGTCACATGAAATTATTATTTCCCTAACTACAACGATTAAAATGAAAGACTTAGATCAAGACCTGTTCAAAAAATTTAAGTTTATTCAAAGCTTAATAAATGTAGAAAATTTTTACAAAGAATGTAACTTAGCAAGACAAGAAATTCTTAGTATTCATGAATTAAAGATGGCTAACCAATTAACAAATGAAATATTCAAGAAAAAGGCAAAAGAACTTATAGCTCAAGCCATTCTTAAGAGCTCTCTAGTTCAGTTAACAAACCATCCTCTTGATAAAAGAGTTACCATCACTATCAATGGCCCTATTGCCTCAGGAAAAGGAGTTTTTAAATCTACATTAATGCATTTGGATACAATTAAAATTAATGGAGATAGCTACAAAACTCTATTAAACCCCGAATATATATTAGAAAGTTCACCTATAAAGATAGCTTTATTTTCTCAGTTAGTGCAAGAAGAAATTCACTATCTATCTCGAGAAATCAATAAGAGACTTGTAGAAAAAATTGAAACTACAAATTCAGCGCCCAATGTTTATTTAGATAAATCACTTATGAATCAAAATGATATTGAAATAGCTACTTTAAAAAATGGAGAAATAAAAGGATTTTTAATCTCCCTACCAATCGAAGAGTCAATTAAACGCTCCGAGACAAGAGGAAACCAAACAGGACGATATGAAGACACATATGAAATTCTACTTGCTCATAATAGCATAACAGGAAGATTAACTAACTTATTACTAGAAAATGTAGGAAAAAGCATTATATACACAATTTATGACAATAATATTCGTTCATTAGAAGCACCTATTAAAACTGCAGAAATAAATCTAAAACTCAAAAAAATAACTTTATATAATAAGGATAAATTTATTGAATTATTAAGCAAATCTAACCTCGACATAGAAAGATCTATAGAGCAAGAAGAAATTGCTTACACTCATGAAAATAACTTAAATAGCAGTTATTATCTTGATCAAATTTATTTAGCTGGATATAGCATTGATTCATATTCAAGCATTTGTTAGAGGAATCCACCATAATAAAGACATTATATATAATAACTATAGTGAGGTGATTATGCTTTTTTGTTCCGCTTTTTAAAATAGCAAACACAACAGTTTGATAATTTTTTAGATCTAATTTTTATAGAGATTTTTTAAGAATTTTGTTAGGTTACACGCTAAATTCTCTAGCTGTATATTATTTAAGCTGAAACTATTTATACTATCTCGTCAAGATAGCTATAGATCGTCCAATTGAAAGCATAGTTTTTTAAAGGATTTCCTAAAAACAATGGCCCGTAATAGGCAATGATAAAAACAGAGAAAGTTTATGCAAAAATTCTTCTTCTTTTAACCTGTGAAGCATAATATTTTGCATTAGGCATCCTAATCATCATTTTATCCACTAAGTGAAATGTTTTATTATAATACCCACTAAATTGAACTTACCTTATCTCTAAATACATTAATTCAAAGAATTATTCTACAACAAGTTCTTTAACTAAGTTCTCCGTAATTTCCATATCACTTTATCATTCATACTTACTAGATTTACGTATAACTTAATATAAAAAAGCCATTTCTAAAATAACATCATACTGAATTAAATATGGACTAACTTCACAAATTAGTATATGTTAACTTGACTTTAAAATAAAATGAATATTAGAGTCTGTTTAATTTAAGTCTTGAATATAAGAAATTAATTTAAGCTTTTAGCAAAAAAAATTAAGTTCATCTAAGTCCTGCACACGAACATGTGCGTAGTTATTGTGACAAAATTTAAAGGAACATCTCAATGCTATTTATTCAGTTATCCATAATTACATTCTTGGGAATGGAAGCTGTAGCTATATATAATAGCATCGAAACATCTAGTTATAGAATAAAATCAAAAGAAAAATTTATGGAGAATTTGGCAAATGTCAAAAAAAATATTGATAGACGCAGTCTATCCTGGAGAAACAAGGGTAGTAATACACGACAAAAATCTTGTTCAAGACTTTGATTATGAAAATAGTCATAAAAAACAATTAAAAGGAAATATTTATTTAGCTAGAATTACCAGAGTAGAACCCTCTCTGCAAGCAGCTTTCATTGAATATGGAGGTGATAAACACGGATTCTTACCCTTTAATGAAATTCATCCAAATTATTTCAATGTTGAAGGTAATGAAGGACAAGAAAAAACTGGAAAATCTCTAGAAAGCAAAGTGCCTTTTATAAATATCACTGAAACAGCAGATACTGAAGAAGAATCTACAACAGATAATAAAAATGATGCAACTACAGAACCTTCATCTGCAGAGGCTAATAAATCAAAAGACATTGTAAAACCTACAGAAGATAATATTGAGGTTAATGGCAATAAAACGAATGAAGAAGTAGCTAAAACAGAATCTGACGAAACTGAAACAGAAACTGACGAAACTGAAACAGAAGAAGACACTGACCCTCATCACAATTCATCACATCAAAAATATAAGATTCAAGATGTTGTAAAAAAAGGCCAAATAATTCTCATTCAAGTTATAAAAGAAGAGCGAGGAAACAAAGGAGCCGCCTGCACCACTTATTTATCTCTAGCTGGTAGATACTGTGTTTTAATGCCTAATAGTGATCGTCAAGGTGGGGTTTCACGAAGAATTCAAAACCAAAATGACCGAAAACGCTTAAAAGATATGCTATCTGCATTAGAACTACCAGAGGGAGTAAGCATTATTCTTAGAACGGCCGGAGCAGATAGAAATCCTAACGATATTCGCCGCGATTACTACTACCTAGCAAGGCTATGGAATGCAATTAGAGAATATGCTCTAACTGCTAGTGTGAATTCTTTTATTCACGCTGAAAGTGATTTATTAAAAAGAACCATTCGTGACCTTTATAGTAGTGAAGTTATTGAAATACAAATCCAAGGAAACGCAGCATTTAAATCAGCAAAAGAATTCATGAAAAAAATGCTTCCAACTCATGCACATAAAGTAAAGGAATATCGCAGTAAAATACCTATTTTTACAAAATTTAACGTTGAAGATCAGATCTCTGCATTATATTCACCAACTGCAATACTTCCATCAGGTGGTTATATTGTAATCAATCCTACTGAAGCATTAATCGCTATTGATATTAACTCTGGCAAAGCTACCAGTGAAAAAAATATTGAAGAAACTGCTACAAAAACAAATATTGAAGCAGCGACAGAGATTGCAAGGCAGCTTAGATTACGTGATATGTCAGGGTTAATTGTTATTGATTTCATTGATATGATGGATTCAAACAACCGCCGCTTAGTTGAAAAAAACTTGCGCGAAGCATTCCACGCTGATAGATCAAAAATACAGCTTGGGAATATCAGTGCATTTGGATTACTTGAACTTTCAAGACAAAGATTGCAATCTAGTTTCATGGAAACAAACACTGTTATATGCCCTTCATGTAAAGGTAAAGGCCATATAAAGTCTTTTGAAACTAATGCCCTCATCATGTTAAGAGCAATTGAAGTTGAGGCTCATAAAGGAGATTGTCAAGAAGTAAACATCTATGCGCATCCTGAGTTAGCACTCCATATGCTTAATAATAAACGCGAGCAATTAGCTAGAATTGAGTCATTATATAAATGTAAAATAGTGATCAACAAAGAAGAAACCGTTTATTATGATGGATTTGGTTTAGAAAAAACTACAAAAAATCTAAAACATGCTGGAAAGTCCAATTCTCCAGAATTTAGTGAGGAAGAATATTTTGATTCATATGGACAAGATGTTATAGAAACAGAAGTTGTTTCTACAGACTCAAAACTTGCCCCTGGAGAAGATATTTCTCCATATCAAGTAAATGATGATAACGTAATGAAGAAAACAGTTGATAACTATAATAAAAATAATCGAGATAAAAATCGTAAACCTTATGATAAAAGACGTAAAATATCTGGGTCTACTGAAAGACAACCAACATCTTCACAAGTCTCGCCTCATCAACCAGCGACGATTTACCAGCCAGAAGGTCAAAATAAATATAAAGGACCTAAAAGAAGAAATAATCGCTATAACAAAGATAGAAAAGACAAAAATGTTGATGGAAACAATGCTAATACTAATGCTAAAGAATCAGTTTTAAAAAGCTGGTGGAACAAGCTAATCGACTAATTAACTAACAAATGGTTTTGAAACTTAACATAAAGTATGTTAAGTTCAAAACCATAATTTTAACAGAGTTTATAATTTTTATATGCGCTACATTTTTTTAACTATATTACTTTTATGGACAAGCCTAAGTCTAGCAGCAGAAGTTTTAGTCGTTGTTGGCGAAAATGCAATTACTACAGTTGATGTGGATCAAAGAATTGCTGCTCTTAAGCTTGCTAATCCTAGAATTACAGAAAGTAATGAACATCGAACTCAAATTCTTCACGAACTAATTAATGAAGAGTTATTTTGTAATGAATCATCAAGATTGAAGATATTTACTTCTAAGGAAGAATTAGACGGACATTTTAAAAATCTACAAAAAAGATATAATTTTTCTAATGAACAAACTAAAGTATTTTCAACCAACAATTCTTTAAGAAAACAAGTTGAAAGTCAGCTTGTTTGGAATAAATTAATTGAAGCAGTATTTGCTAATAAAATAAAAGTTTCTGATGCAGAAGTCAGAGATGAACAGAAAATTATAATAAAAGAAGTTAAAGAAGTTACATTTAAGCAAATTATTTTTGCTAATAATGAAGTGCCAAAAGCTAAAAATCTAATGGCTAACAATTGTGATCAGCTAGACGTTGAAGCTCAAAAATTAGGCCTAGAAAAACCCATCAAAAACACTTTATTATTATCTGACTTAAACTTTGAACTCCAAAGCTTACTAAAGTCACTACCAGTAAATAAATTAAGTGAAATTCTTAATTTCCAAGATGAAAAACAATTAATTATGGTTTGTAGCAAAAAATCTACGAATATCAAGAGATCACGACAAACCATCTCACAAGAGCTATCAAATCGCAAAATAAATTCCGAAGCACAGAAATATTTAGGTGAGCTTCGCAAAAGAGTTTGTATTGAATATGTCAAACCTTAATCATACTACAAAACTTTAGCTAAGAATTCAGCAGCTCTTTTACTTTTAGGTGAATTAAAAAACTCCTCAGGAGCTGCTTCTTCAATTACTTTACCCTCACTTAAAAAAATTATTTTATCAGCAGCATTCTTTGCAAAATTCATCTCATGAGTTGCCATTATTATTGTAATTCCAGTATGAACGAATGATTGGATCACTTCTAAAACATCCTTTACCACCTCCGGGTCAAGGGCTGATGTTGGCTCATCTAGTAATAAAACATCAGGATTCATAGCCAAACTTCTTGCAATGGCTACCCTCTGTTTTTGTCCACCAGATAGAGAAGAAGGAGGTTGATCTGCTTTTATTTTAAGTCCAACTTTCTCTAACAGCTCCATTCCATTTTCTCTCGCTTCCTTTTTAGATCTTTTTAATATATTTTCTTGTGCAAAAGTAATATTTTCAAGAACACTCATATGAGGAAATAGATTAAAATGCTGGAAAACCATGCCGATTTTTGGCCTATATAACTGAATATTATCCTTATTTAGTTCAATATTATTAAATAATATCTTTCCTGAATCTATTTCATCTAAAAAATTAATTGAACGCAATATAGTTGATTTTCCACTCCCTGAAGGACCAATCAATGACACAACCTCACCCTCTTTAACATCAAAGCTAATCTTATCTATAGCTAAATGATTTGCATATTTTTTAGAAATATCTTTTACTTGTAAAATCATATTCTTTTCAACCTTTTTTCCAATATTTTTGCTAATAATGTCATTGCCATAACCACAATATAGTAACATAAAGCTGCAACTAGCAATGGCTCTGAAAAGCTATATTGCTCTGCAGCAAGAATATTAGCTCTTCTCATAATATCAGCCTCACCAATAAGAGATATAATAGCGGACTCTTTAACCATATTAATTGCTTCATTCACTAGTGAGGGCAAGATATTCCTTATAGCTTGTGGCAAAATAACATATCTCATCATCATTTTATAAGGCATGCCTAAAGATTTTGCTGCTTCAAATTGACCTTTATCAACAGATTCAATTCCAGCTTTAATGCTCTCTGAAACATAAGCTGCTGAATTAAATGAAAATGCTATAATACCAGCTGCGAAAGCGGATATCTCAATTCCTAGTATTGAAGGCAATGCAAAATAGACAAAAAATAACTGTACTAAAAGAGGAGTACCTCTAAAAATTGAAGTATATAAGTTTGCTATAAATTTTAAGGTTCTTGATGAACTTACTTTAAACAAAGCTAGAATTGAACCTATAATAAAACCAAAGAATATAGAAATCAGCGAATATTGTAGAGTTACAATAATACCAATTGGTATATAGCTTAAAGCCTTTATAAAATTTTCCATATTAACTTCCTAAGTTTAACCAAAATTTTTCTTGTTTCTTAAGAACTCCTTCTGATTTAAGTTTCCCTATTGCTTTATTAAATTGATCTTTTAAATCAGAATTCTTTCTAAAAGCCACAGCATAACCGCTACCAGTTTTAGGGAAAGTTATTGAAACTAATTCAGGGTTCATACTTAAAAAGTCTTTTATTTGTCCTTCTTCAAGAAATAATATATCTATTCTTCCAAGTTTAAGCTCTTGCAATAAATGAAGATTATTTGATAATGAAGTTACAGTCACCCCTTCTAGTTCTTTCTGTTGATCCTTAGCAAAAATCTCCATTACCGATCCAAGCTGAGCACCTATTTTCTTATCTTTTAAGTCTTCAATATTCTTAATATTTTGATTTTGAAAAGCCAAACCAACGATAGAAGCTTTATAATAGACGTCTGAAAAATCAACGTTTCTCTCTCTATCTTCTGTAACAGTAAGTCCAGATATAACAAAATCTACTTTACCGCTTTGCAGAGCAGGAATAAGGCTACTAAAGTCTATTTCTATAATACTTAACTCCTTTCCGAGTTCCTTAGCAATTAACTTGGCCATATCTATATCAAAACCTACTATTTCACCATTTTTTTTATATTCAAATGGTGGATAATCTGGTGAAGTAGCAAGTTTAATTATATTTTCATTTTTCTTTTCTTGACAAGCAACGCTGCTTAACAATAATAAACATAGAAGAATTTTTTTTATCATTTTATTTTCACTCCGCATATTTTCGCATATAACTGCATAATATTGAATATAACTTGATTGGTCAAGGAATAATAATGTTAAATGACGATATTTTATTATTAATTAAGCAAGGTGTATCTGATCAACATGATTTATTAGATAAACTTAAAACACTTGGACATGGCTTGACTCAGTCAAGCATATCAAGAAGACTTAAACAATTAGGGATCACTAAGTCTCAAGGAGTTTACAAAATAATAGCTCCTAATAATTTTATTAGCGAAAATAAAATATCTTTCGTTCCACCAAATCTTATAGTAATAACCACCCTCCCTGGCCATGCTAATGTTATAGCCTCAAAAATTGACTTGCACTTAATAGAAAATTCTCAACACGCAGAATTTATTGGTAGTATTGCTGGGGATGACACTATATTTCTTGCTATTGATATTAGCTTTAATAAGATTGATATCATACTAGCTAAGCTTCAGAAAACCATAGATTCGTCAGTATGATCATTATTCTATTTGGTCTTAGTGGATCAGGGAAAACCTATATTGGCAATATTTTAGCAAAATATTTTGATTTCTTTCATTTTGACGCAGATCAATTATTAACTGATGAAATGAATAGATATATAGCTGAAAATAAAAGCTTTAATATAGATATGCTTGAAATCCTCACTCAATTAATAATAGATAAAATCTCACACTTAAAAGAAATCTACCCAAGGCTTGTTATTTCCCAAGGTCTATATCGCAATAAAAATAGACAAACTATAGAAAGATATTTTGCTAAGAATAATATTATATTTGCCCACATAATGGCAATAGATGAAGTAATTTCTAGAAGACTAAACCTTAGGAAAAGTAACGTAACTTATAATTACGCAAATAACATTAAACGAAACTTTGAACCTATGAAAAACTCAATTATTATAAATAATAATTATCACCATAATACTTCAGCCCTAATAGCCACACTGAGGCAACAGATTTTCAAAACCAACACAACGACATAGCATTAATATTTTAACTACTCAACTTTAAGTATTGGCATTTCTTAATCTATTGCGTGTAATTCTCGTTAATACGATTTAACACATAACTTAAGAGGAATATTACGTCATACTTAAATAACGAACACTCCGTATTTGAAGATTTATACTTACTAGGATTAACTGGGAAAGAAAAAGTAACTCATAAAGAAATCAAAAAGGCACATATCTCAGTAATAAGAGAATACCACCCAGATAAAGCACTAGGAACTCATGCTAAAGAAAAAAATGCCAAAAAAACTGTAGAAATAAATCCAGCTTTTGATAGATTAGTCGAAAAATGTTATATCGGAATGATTTTAAATACTAAAACAGGATATGCTTCAAAAGACCCTAATGCTACAAAAAACACATAATTCTAACAAAATGAGTGATGACGAGTTCTACGCTAAAAAAGACAATCCAGAAACAGAAAAAGATATAGATAAGACTCTAAAAAACAGAGAAGAACTTGATATAAATTTCGTTAAAAAAATATTATCAGAAAAATCTTTTGATATTGAATATAAAAATGAAAATGGAGAGAATGCTCTATTTTTAGCATCTGACCATCATTATACAGATATTGTTAAGTTACTTATTAGCAAAGCAGCTAATGTTAACGCATTAACTAACGAACATAAAACTCCACTTATGAATGCAGCATGTTCTGGACTTAAAGGCATAGTAGAAATACTTGTAGGATCTGGAGCAAAAACTGATATCACTGCGACTAATGGATTAACAATAAAAAAATGTTCTGAACATAGTAAAAGCCCAGATGTTTTAAACTTAATAAAAGAATATTCTAACTATGAGCATAGTAAAGTAAGCAGTAATGAAGCTTTAATAAGTGCAGTAAATAAAGTTGATAAGCAAGCTGCTCAAGAAATAGTTAAAGAACAAGTACATCAAATATTATCACACGACCATTATGCTAAAGTTGCATTGGATGATGTCAAGCAAGTATTTGAAAGCGAGCACTTACATCAATTAAACGACGAATTAATTGCCGTACAATCTTGCTTATTAGGATTAAGTAATGATTATTATGACAATCTAGAGTCAACATGCGCAATGAGCTCTTAAATTAAAACTAAACTTAATAAAAGGGAAGCCTATTATTGGCTTCCCTTTCATCTTGTCACAAGTAATAAATAAAATATTTAATTCCACTGTAATTTTCTTTTTACAGCAGACACGAAAGTACATTAGATAAATGAGCATAAAAGAATTTATGTGGATTTTTGAACTCCAGGACTTTAATAGTAACCTTCACTCACTTTGATAAATAAACAGATCATTATAAATCATATTATATAATAGAAATATTATTTATATATTTTAATATTCTTTATATGGGACAGCTTGATGCATTGTAATATCAATATAATAAGAGTTAGCCTTATTTACAGCTGGAACCGCAGAAACTAGAGCTGAGATTGCTGACGTTTTCATAGACTTCTTATCTCGCACTCTTTTTACATTTTTTTTAGCAAAAAATATCTTACTATATAAATTTTTGAGCTTAGGATGTTTCACCTTAATATTAATATATGGAGTATATCTCT
>Ga0129324_10000657_pt1 | contig 24358 bp, 20 predicted proteins | sample CPBDNA_7_FD_96879 | JGI IMG/M metagenome (GOLD analysis project Ga0129324, IMG submission 96879) | Freshwater to marine salinity gradient microbial communities from Chesapeake Bay, USA - CPBay_Spr_15_0.2_DNA | ecosystem: Environmental > Aquatic > Marine > Coastal | place: USA: Chesapeake Bay... | reverse complement strand
AGCTAAGAAGGCAGCTCCAAAGCGTCGCAAGAAGGCAGCAGCTAAGAAGGCAGCTCCAAAGCGTCGCAAGAAGGCAGCAGCTAAGAAGGCAGCTCCAAAGCGTCGCAAGAAGGCAGCAGCTAAAGCAGCTGCTCCAAAGAAGCGCCGTCGCAAGAAGGCAGCAGCAAAGTAATTTATTACTTATAAAAAACCCCCGGCCTTATGGTCGGGGGTTTTTTATTCAATCCAATGGATTTTTTCGGAGTTCTTCTGTGACGCGAGAAAAGATTTCCGCCAAAACTTTCTGATCATCCTTACTTAATAAATCAACAAAACGTTGGCGCACACTTTCGACATGGTCTGGGGCCGCGGCCTCAATCGCCTTCCATCCCTTGGGGGTCATGACCGCGAAAAACCCTCTCTTATCAATCGGGCATGCTTCCCGGCGAACCCATCCGGCTTTCTCCATTACCTTCATTCGATGTGAAAGGCGCGAGCGCGAGAGCATCGCAACATCTGCCAATTCACTCATACGCATTCGGCGCTCAGGAGCATCACTGAGCTGGGCCAAGATCTCATAGTCAGGCATGGAAAGTTCGTGGTCAGCCAGATCGCTATCGAGGGCTTCAAGCAGGCGCCGGCTGGCAACAATGTATCGCCGCCAAGCAGCCATCTCTGTTGGGTTTAACCAACGTGGTGGGGTAGCGTTTTCTCGTGCCATAGGCCAACTATATGCCTACAGTTGAACTTTCAACTGCTTTGAAATAGCAAGGAGTACTAGCGATCATGTCAGAGCTCAAGAGCGGAATCGATACCTCATCTATAGACCCTACGGTCAGATTAGAAGATGACCTCTTCCGTCACTTCAACGGCAAGTGGCTGAAAGAGAGCGTGATACCAGAAGACCGCGCAACAGATGGCGCATTTATGGTTTTGCGCAATGAGGCCGAAGCTCAGGTACGCGCGATTATCGAGAGCGCATCGGGAAGTCCAGAGGCGCAGAAAATCACCGACTTGTATGCCTCCTTTATGAATGAGGCGCAGATCGAAAAATTAGGGGCATCCCCAATTGCTGCCGATCTAGCCAAGGTTGCTGCGATTAACTCATTGGATGATTTCATCTCGACCATGTCATGGCTGGAGGCCCGTGGTGCGAGTGGCATCACCGAGACCGCGATCTATCCCGACATGATGGATTCATCTGCAAATATTTTGTATATCCACCAGGGCGGGCTATCGCTGCCTGATGAGAGTTACTACAAGGAAGAGCAGTACGAAAACATTCGCGTCGCATTCCTGGCTCACGTCGAGAAAATGTTTACCCTGCTCGGAATTGCAGATGGCGCAACCAAGGCGCGTGAAGTCTTTGAACTTGAAACCAAAGTTGCCGCCCTGCATTGGGATCAGGTCCGAAACCGCGATGCCAGCCTGACCTATAACAAGATGACAGGCAAAGATTTAATGGCGCTCTCCCCTGCACTTAACTGGTCGGTCTGGATTAGCGCCGGTGAAATCCCTGCTGTTGCCTTTGAGCATGTAGTCATTGGCCAGCCTTCATTTTTCGAAGGAATCTCACCGCTTGTTGCAGCCTTTGAAAGTGATGCCGCAATGAAATCGGCGTGGAAGTCATGGCTCTCCTGGCATGTCATCACCAGCAGCGCCTCGTATTTAAGCACCGAGATCGTTAATGAGAATTTCGCTTTCTACGGCACTACCCTCTCTGGCACTCCGCAATTGCGTGAACGTTGGAAGCGCGGAGTCGCGCTAGTGGAAGGAAGTCTCGGTGAAGCTATCGGCAAGATTTATGTCGAGCGCCATTTCCCACCTGCTGCAAAAGCACGGATGGAAGGCCTGGTCGCAAATCTAATTGAGGCATACCGGCGCAGCATCAATGGCCTCGAATGGATGAGCCAAGAGACCAAGACCAAGGCGATTGTTAAACTGGAAAAGTTCCGCCCCAAGATTGGCTATCCAGATAAGTGGCGCGATTACTCAGCTCTGGCAATCACATCAGATGACCTCTTTGGAAACCTCGCTCGCGTGACTAAATTCGAACGTGACTTTGCCTTAGCCAAGATTGGTAAGCCAGTTGATCGCGACGAATGGCATATGACCCCACAAACGGTCAACGCTTATTACAACCCGCTCGGAAATGAGATCGTCTTTCCTGCAGCAATTTTGCAGCCGCCTTTCTTTGGCCTTGATATTGATGATGCCGCTAATTACGGAGCCATTGGCGCCGTCATTGGCCATGAGATTGGCCATGGCTTTGATGATCAAGGATCCAAATTCGATGGTGATGGCAACATGGTTGATTGGTGGGTTGATATCGACCGCGTCGAATTCGAAAAGCGGGCCAATGTTTTAATCGCCCAGTACAACGCCCTTGTTCCAGAGGAAACCCCGGACATCACAGTCAATGGCGCGCTAACCGTCGGTGAAAATATTGGTGACCTTGGTGGGCTATCAATTGCCCTCAAGGCTTATGAGATCGCCCTAGATGGAAAAGAATCACCGGTCATTGATGGCCTCAATGGTTATCAACGCCTCTTCCTTGCCTGGGCACAAGCCTGGCGCGGCAAAGTGCGCCCGGAAGAGATGCGTCGACGCATTGCAACGGATCCACATTCACCTGCAGAATTTCGCTGCAATCAAATTGTTCGCAATATCCCTGCCTTCTACACAACCTTTGGCATTACCAAAAGTGATGCGCTCTGGCTAGATGAGGATCAACGCGTTGCCATCTGGTAACGGATTTAGTTTTAATATTTCACATGCCCTAGATAAATCTCTGGCACGTGCAGGAACTATCTCAACTCCTCATGGTGATATTGCAACCCCAGCTTTTATTCCGGTGGGCACTAAGGCAACTGTAAAAAGTGTTCTCCCTGAAACGATGAAAGATCTGGGTGCTCAAGCACTTCTGGCCAATGCCTATCATCTCTACCTGCAACCCGGATCTGACATAGTCGATGAGGCAGGTGGTCTCTCACGGTTTATGAATTGGCCCGGGCCGACCTTTACCGATAGCGGCGGCTTTCAAGTTCTCTCACTCGGCGTCGGCTTTAAGAAAGTTCTGGCGATGGATGCCCAGACCTTTAGATCTGATGAGGTAGTAGCTGGAAATAAAGAGCGGCTGGCCCATGTCGATGATGATGGCGTGACCTTTAAATCTCATATCGATGGCAGCATGCACCGATTTACCCCCGAAGTATCGATGCGCGTGCAGCACCAAATCGGCGCCGACATCATCTTCGCTTTCGATGAATGCACCACCTTGCATAACACCCGCAAATACCAAGAGAAGGCGCTAGAACGCACGCGGGCGTGGGGAATACGTTGTCTTGATGAGCACCAGAAATTGACCACAGAACGCTCCGAGAAGCCATATCAGGCCCTCTACGGGGTAATTCAAGGTGCACAATACGAAGATCTGCGTAAGAAGGCAGCGACAGATATGGCGGCCTTGCGATCAACGGATGCCGAGAACCCAATCGCCTTTGATGGTTTTGGATTAGGGGGCGCACTCGATAAGAAAACGCTCGGAACAATTTTGACCTGGATGAATGAGATATTGCCGGCAGAAAAACCCCGCCACTTACTTGGCATCGGAGCCCCCGAAGATCTCTTTGTCGGTGTCGATAACGGCATCGATACCTTCGACTGTGTTCTGGCATCGCGTATCGCCCGTACATCGGCGGTCTACACCATGGAGGGTCGCTTTAATTTATCTAACGCCGCCTATCGCAGAGCCTTTGAACCGATTGATTCAGAATGTGATTGCTACACCTGCACCCATTACACCAAGGCATATGTTCATCATTTATTTAGAGGTAAAGAAATCAACGCCGCAACCCTGGCCACAATTCACAATGAACGATTTATTGTGCGCCTGGTGGACCAGATGCGCGCAGCGCTGATTGCCTGTGACTATCCAGAGCTCAAGGCCGAATTTATGGGACGTTACAAACATCTCTCTGGTCAGGCGCGCGATTAATTAGCTAGATAAGTAAGTAGTGAATTACTTAGCAGCCAGGCGAGCTTCACGGCGAATACGCTGTTCGGCAGGATCTGGAACTGGAATCGCTGAGATTAATCTGCGGGTGTAATCACTCTTTGGATGTTGCAAGATTTGATCGCGATCGCCGACCTCGACTAGTTCACCATTTTGCATAACTGCAATGCGGTGAGCCAAGATGTCAACGACAGCTAAATCGTGAGAGATGAAGAGACAGGCAAAGTTGAGCTTGCCCTGTAGCTCTTGCAAGAGATCCAAGAAACGTGCCTGTACCGACACATCGAGGGCCGATGTTGGCTCATCTGCAATCAGCAGATCTGGGGTAAGAGCAAGGGCGCGCGCAATTCCTACGCGCTGGCGCTGACCACCTGAGAGCTCATGCGGATAACGGTTGCGGTAACTGCGTGGAAGTTCAACTTGATCAAGCAGATCTTCAACGCGATGAGCAAGTGCTTCACCCTTAGCCTCTCCTGCAAGATAGAGCGGCTCACCGATCGATTCACCAATAGGAAGACGTGGGTTCAGCGATGATGCCGGATCTTGAAAGACGATGCCGGTATGGCGACGGATCGCAGAAAGTTCTTTAGATTTAGCACGGCTAATATCTTTTCCAACAATCTCTAGCTTTCCTTCCTTAATTGGCAAGAGTCCGATTGCGGCGCGACCGATTGTGGTCTTGCCTGAACCTGATTCACCAACAAGGCCAAGGATTTCACCTGGGTAGATCTCAAGGCTGACATTCTTTGCAGCCACAAACTCAGGGATACGACCGCGCTTAGGGTATGCGATCGTGACATTTTCTAATTTGAGAACTGGCTGAGGCTTAGCATTCTCGTTATACGGAAGTGCGCGGCGAACTGATGTTCCAAGTTTTGGAACAGCCTTAAGCAGCTCTTGAGTATATGGATGTGCCGGGCGATTAAAAATCTGATCGGCGCTTCCATGTTCGACGGTGTGGCCATCTTTCATTACAAGAATCTCATCTGCCATATCAGCGACAACACCCATATCGTGAGTGATCAAAAGAATCGCTGAATTGAGCTTATCTTTGAGGTTACGCATCAGATCCAATACTTCAGCCTGCACGGTTACATCTAGCGCCGTCGTCGGTTCATCGGCAACAAGTAACCCTGGGTCGCAGGCAAGTGCCTGTGCGATCATGGCGCGCTGGCGCTGACCACCTGATAGCTGATGAGGATATTTATCAATCGATGTCTCAGGATCTGGGATTTCAACCATCGTAATAAGTTCGATTGCACGAGCGCGAGCCTCTTTTGGACCCATATCAAAGTGATTGCGCAGAGTTTCAATAATCTGGAAGCCGACTGTGTAGATCGGGTTGAGTGCGGTCATTGGCTCCTGGAAAATATAGGCGACCTCTCTACCGCGGAACTTTTGAAGGGTAATAGCTTTGGTGTTGAGCATCTCTTGATCTTTAACTTTGACGGATCCAGACATACGAGCATTTGATGCCAACAAGGACATCAAGCCAAGTGCTGTTGTTGACTTACCTGAACCTGATTCACCAACAATCGCCGTTACCTTCCCAGGCTTTAATGTAAGGTTCATTTCGATGACAGCTGGGTACCAAACTCCATCTACCCAGAAATCAACATTAAAATCCTGGATCTCTAAGACTGGCTTACTCATTTGGTTGACTCCTTCTGTGGGAAACTTGCGAAATGACGAATAGTGAAAAGTTCAGACCTGGAAGCGCAGTTGCGAGCGGCTGGTTTCTGATCGCCTTCTTTACCGGTTTTATAGTTCAAAGCCTGTTCTTCGATGGAGATGTTTTGCTGACCATCGGTATCTGTGGTGCAGGCGCCTTCGGCTCTTATCTCCTCTTTTTGAAGCCATATGTACTTCTCTTTGATGAAGGTATCAAAATTATTAACCCAACCAAAGAGATCACCGTTACGTGGGATCTGGTTGAGGAGATCGAAACCAAGTACAGCATGTCGATCCAAATCAGAGGTGAGAGTTATTACGCCTGGGCCGCTCCAGCTCCGAGTGGTCGACACAGTAGAAGAATGCACAGAACCGATCTGCGTCCTGGAACTGACACTCCGAGACGAGTAGGTGATTCTCTTCAGAGTGATTCGGGTGTCTGCGCCTACATGGCCAAGATTCGAAGAAAAGATTTTAGTGGCGGACAGGCTAGTGATTTTGAGATCATCAGCGATAACACCGGTTTGTACATCTTCGCAGCATTGATCCTGCTCGGGGCAGTAGCTGTTCTTATTTAAGGAATTAATCATTTGCTTGTGCCAACTTTCTGGCGGTTGCTGAATCTTGGCGTTCCTTCTTTGAGATGCGACGACGCTGACGTGGATCAAATGCATCACGCAAACCATCTCCAATAAAGTTCACACTCAAAGCGATAGAGATAATAAATAGACCTGGGTACCAGAAGAGCCAAGGACGTGTTGTGAAAGAGTCCTGATACTGACTAATCAGCAGCCCTAGAGAAACATCTGGAGGAACAACTCCAAAGCCAATAAAACTCAGAGCAGTCTCAAGCAAAATTGCCCCAGAAAGCAAAAGTGTTACTGAGACAATAATCACGCCGATCGCATTTGGCAAAATGTGCTTGAAGATGATTCGTCTGTTTGTAGCACCTGCCACACGTGCGGCATCGACAAACTCTCGCTCACGCAGAGTCAAGAACTCAGCTCTGACTAAGCGCGAAAGGCCTGTCCATGCAAAGAGTCCAAGAAGCAAAGCCAAAAACGCAGCACCCAGATTTCCATAACGGTAACCAACAACTGATCCAATAATGATTACTGGAATTGTGATCATAAAATCTACAAAGCGCATCAAGATCGCATCAATACGGCCACGATAAAAACCAGCGATTGAGCCAATAACCACGCCGAGAGTTGCTGCGACACTGCCAATAATCACCATAACTGAGAGTGAACGCTGGGTACCTTTCATCACCAAGGCAAAGTAATCACGACCAATGTCATCCTGACCAAATGGGTGTGTGCCCAATCCAATTCCAGCTCCACCTAAAAACTTCGGGAGAAGGGAGATCGTTGGACATCCGACAGTTCCGCCAGGGCAGTCACCGTAACGAAGTTCAAGTAGTTCTTCATGAGTCCATCTCCACCAACCCGGGACCCTAATTGCTCCAAAGAGTTTCCAATCTAGCGCCGTAAATGCAAGAATAACGATGGAAGTGAGTGTACCGAGGGAAATAACAGCGGCACGGTGACGGAAGAAACGCTTACGTACAATTTGACCCTGGCTTAGGCCCTCAATCTCCTTGTTTTGAATAGCGTTTTCGCCTGAAAGAACTTCAGTGGACTCAACATCTGCCTTTGATTTACGGGCCATTGCTACTCACCACTTCCTGCGCGAATACGTGGATCTAAGACCGAGTACAACAGGTCGGCCACGAAGTTCGCCAAAACAGCCATGGTGGCTGTTACAAAGAAGACACCCATCAAAAGATTCAGATCCTGACTTCGAATCCCCTGAAGAGCCAAGGTGCCCATACCAGACCAGGCAAAGACAGTTTCCGTGATGAAAGCACCACCAACAACGCCGGCAAAATCTGCAACTAAAATAGTGGTCATTGGAATCATCGTATTTCTAAATGCATGGCGCATGATCACAGTTCTCTCAGTTAAACCCTTGGCCCGTGCGGTACGGATGTAATCTTGATTAAGAACCTCAAGAAGTGTGCCGCGCGCAAAACGGATATAACCGGCAAAGCCAATCAGGGTTAACGCCAATGTCGGCAAGAACAGATGAGTAACTATATCTAGGCTTGAAATCCAAAAGTCTGTTGAGTTTAGTAAGTCATTTCGTTCACCTACGGTTGGAACAGGACGACGATTAATGGCTTCAGTCTCCATGTAAGGCTTCCAAGTCTGCATAAACTTATCAACTAATACCAGGCCACCTGAGAGAACTGCAGTGATAATGCTCGTTCGAACAATTGGCACACGATCAATCTTTGAAAAAGCCAGCCCAACAAAAACTGCGGTTGTAATCAATCCGCAGATCATAAGAAAGATGCCGAGTGGACCAGGGTAGTTATCAAAGACCCAGTTCGCTGGGTAAAAGGCGACTATTGATAATCCTGCCATCGTTAATGATGCCCGCAGGGCTGCTTTATTGATCAAACCAACAGAGAGTTGTGTAACGCCAAATGCAAGTCCGATCGAGAGCCCTAAGATAACTATCGGGCCGAGCGATGGATTAAGAAGCCAACCAGTTACTCCAAAGAAGGTCACGAGACCACTCGACAAAATGAATGCCACAGCGTACGTAGTCCAAAAGAGCTTGCGGTTGCGTCCGATAATCGATGCCCAGAATAACCCGCTTACCAATCCAATTCCGATAATCCAAGTAATCGGAATTATTGGGTCTCGTAGAAAGTTATTGAATGAGATCGCTAGATACTCCTTGAGAAGCACCGCAACCCAAAAAATTGGAAGTGAAAAGAGCAGGAATGCAACGAAGGTCATTGAGTAGTCAAAGCGGCTATATTGACGAAGAGCAGTAACGATCCCAATCATGATACCTAGTATCGCTGCCAGAATCGTCGCTGCTAGGACAAGACGCAGAGTTACAGGAATTGCAATCGATAACGACTCGATAACTGCAGCACCATCTCGGCCTGTGCCAAAATTTGGCTGGCCGACAAAAATGCCAAAAACTCCTCTGAGCCAGAGAAAGTAACGAAGGGGCGGCGGTACATCTAACTGGAGTTCACGAGTTAAGGCGGTAATTTGGGCATCTCTGGATGGATCCAAGCTGAGCCGTAACTCTTCGAGCGGATCCGCCGAGATGGCAGCAAGGTTATACAAGATAAAGCTTGAACCGAAAAGGATCACACCCAATGCGCCTAGACGCCTAAGAATGAAAGCTGCCATGAAATATTAATTCCCTTCGTGTGGATAAATATTTTGAGAATTAAGCGGACTATTCAGCCAAAGGACGCTCGGAGATCACTCTCCAAGCGTCCAAAGGACTGATCTAGTTAGAAAAACTAAGGAGTTTAATCCCTAGTAGTTCCACTCCCAATAGTTCCAGGTGAGGTTTGGACTTAGAGGGTTTGGCTTGATTCCCTTTAGATCCTTATTCACTGCGTAGACAGCTGGAAACACGAAGATCGGCAGGGTTGCAGCTTCTGCAAACAAGGCACGGTCTGCCAGGATGTATTTTGTGAGAAGAATGTTCTCCTTTAGAGGCACGAACATTGAATTGCACGCTGAGTCAATGCGCTTAATTGAAAGACCCATAATGTAGTTTGCCTGTCCATTGGTTTCAAAGACATCACATGACTGGCGCTGAGTAATTGAACCGGATGACCAACCAAAGAAGAACGCATCGTACTTTCCATTTCCGAGCAATGCGCCCCAACCGGACTGAACATCCCCAACCGCGTCAAAGCCAACCTTGGCTAGGTTTGCCTTTGTGATAGCAAACATCGCAGCACGGCGGGTGTTATTCGCCGGTACTAGGACATTTACCTTCACAGGGTTTTTCACCGCATCCGGATAGTACCTTTTAACAAGAGCAAGCGCTTTCTTGTTACGACTCTCCTGTGTTCCACGAGAGTAGAAAGAAGAGCCATTAGAAGCACAAATCTTGTCGTATTCAGCAGTTCCTGGCGAGACCCATGTAGTACACATTGGCTCCTTCACTCCATTAATTGGGGCGATTATTTTTTCCATGATCTCATCACGTGGAATACCAAGAAGGAATGCTTGGCGAAGTGCTTTGGCGCGTGCTCCACCTTTGACTGAGAAAATACCTGAATATGCAGATTCCCCCTCAACTGTATCTAGGTGAAGATCAAAGTGCTCGTATACAGCTACTTCGCCACCTAGAACATTGACAGAACTAATCTTATTCAGTGCTGCCACAACATCAGCAGTTGCTTGTCCGGCGTACAAATCAAGCTCGCCATTTGCCAATGCTTGGGTTGCTGCAGTTCCATCAGTAATTAACTTGAAAACGACTGTATCAATAGAGCCATCCATCTTTGGACCTGAGTTGTAACGAGGATTTAGCTTGAAAGTCATTGAAGTTCTAGGCACTGCGCTTTCAACTATGAATCCACCATTGCTGATCAGAAGTAGAGGATTTGTGTCCTTGTTGATCGTAGTGATCGAGTAATCCTCAGACCAAACCTTACCCATTTTCTTCAATAGTACTGAGTCCTTGGCTTTGAAAGCCGTGAGGAAACGTTCTTTTGCAGCAAGATTTGCCGAAGCTGACTGAAGTGATGTTTTTCCTTCAGCCAAATGGACTAGGGCATGAACCGGGCTTGGTCCTGGACCGTATAGATCCCAGTCAGCGATTGGAGTCTTCCAACGCAACGTTACAGACATCTGATCTGAAGAGAGAACTGGGTCACCAGCGATATTCTTTCCATATGTCGAGGTGTATAGCAACCCATTAAAAGCAGGCTTTTCAGTCTCACTTGCTGGATCACCCAAACCTGCGGCCTTGGAATACTCATCACTTCCAGTTACGTGTGAAAGCAATAGATCTACGCCAGTGATTGGCGTTCCGTCAGACCAGACGCGACCTTCAGCAACCGTGTACCGCACACGGAAATCGTTAGGTTTGTTCGTTACTACTCGGTAGGAGCCAAAAATCGTGTTTCTGACGAGCTTTTTTTTATCGTTGTAGTAATTAAATCCCATTCCAGTCAAGCTTGCCGCTTCAGTACAGACGGTGCTGTTAGTAGTTGATAGTGAACAATTGAGGCCTGTCTGCGGATTTGTTTGGTGCAGAACGACAGTTGAACGAGTCGCAGCTTGCGCTGGTGCTAGCAGTGAAATTGCTAACGCAACTGATGCTCCAACTGTAAGCGCAAATTTTGCCCTAGGTGATAACTTCATATTTCCTCCTTGAGGATATTTAAGATGGGCATGAGAGGTCGATCACCACTCAAAGCCATCGTCGAGTAGCGATAGTCTGCCTGAACACTGTTCACCTCGCAATTGCCCTTTGTTAACGATTTGGACACTTTTATCTGTGCGACCAGAGGCTGAGCGTGCGGGAAGTCACCGCCGGGTGCTCCTGGGCATAGAAATTCCAAGTACATAAGGACGATAGCCGGATCGGCCGAAAATCACCCTAAGGGGTGGCCTATTTATCTTGGGACGCGGAGTTCTTCAGTGTGATCCCCTTGGCTTGTCTCTTCACCGATACGGTTGATAAACCTTATTGAGGCCAGCGAGATAAGTGTCGCGGCAACGCCGCCGACTAAAAGCGGCGCGCGCAATCCTGTATGTGCAAGGACACCACCAAGGAATGCTCCGAGCGGCATCATGCCCCAGACGAAAGTACGTCGGGCGCCATGGATGCGCCCGTAAAACTCTGTTGGGATAAGCACTTGATAACACGACATCAGCAAGATATTCCAGTTGGTGATGAAAAATGATGAGATGAATCCAATGACGCCGAAGAACCAATAGTTAGGAGAGAGGGCTTGCATCAGTACGGTGGCGGATGAGATAAAGATTGCCAGTGCGAGAACTTTGCCGCGACCAAATCGTTTGGAGAGCATTGGCGTAACAAAGGCGCCAATAATTGCACCCGAACCCGCGCCAGCCATAAGTAGACCAAAGAACTTAGCTGGCAACGCTAGAGTCTCGGTAATAAAGAGAATGAGGGTTGAGGTAGAGAGCGCGTAGAAGAATCCGAGTGATGTTGTAATTGTTACTAGGCCACGGAGATCGGGATCGCTCCACAAATACTTTAATCCAAATTTGATATCACCGACGAAGCTCTTCTTCTCCGCCGGCTCCTTCTCGCTATCTCTGGCTTCAATGATCAGGTGTGCGGGAATAAGAAAGACAAATATAGCTGCGATCAGAAAGCCGGCGCTATTGAGAATAAATGGCAGGACGATGGCTGAGGCATAGAGAAAGCCACTCAGAGGCGCACCGATAAAGTTTTGAATCACGGTCTCAGCGATGTTAAGCCGTGAGTTCGCCCGCTCAAAGTGTTTCTTCTGCAGGATCACTGGAATGAGTGATTGGGCAGCAGTATCACTGGCCACCTCGCATATCCCAATCAGGAATGCCGCCAGAAATAACCAGTAGATAGTTACGAAATCTGTAGATATGGCAAGCGCCAAAAGCCCAGCGATGACAAACCGGAGCGAGTTTGTCAGCGTTAACGAGAGCCGTTTATTGGATCGGTCAACAATGAGACCAATTGGAATCGCAAAGAGGAGCCATGGGAGCATCACAAGTGCACTGAGCATTGAGATCAGAACTGGATTCTTTGTAAGTGAGATTGCCAGCAGGGGTGCAGCTACAGCTAATAAACCATCGGCGAGATTACTAATAGCGCTCGCGCCAAAGAGTCGGTTAAATCCAGAACCAAGCTTTTCAGTCTTCAACTTGTGTTCCTACTGGGTTCCAACCACCGGGGACCATCTCTTGGGCCTCATCTGGACCCCATGTTCCTTCAAAGTACGGGTGCACGCGAGTAGGTGATTTCAAGATCTCATCGAGAATCTTCCACGAATGCAGCACGGCATCGATACGAGTAAATCGGAAGTGATCACCGAGCATTGCAGCCCGCAACAGACGCTCGTATGGTCCTTGGCGATCACCGAATTCTGCGAAGAACTCAACGGTCAGATCAATCTCTTCCGTTGCTAACTTGGTGCCAGGCTTCTTTGCAAGGAGTGAGATATCTACGCCATCTTTGGCACCTAGGCGAAAGCGCACTGCGTTGGGATTACCACGCCCAAAGAGCTCGCGCGGAGGTTTTTTAAATTCAACGAGAACTTCCAGGACTGTCTCTGGCATCTTCTTACCGGTGCGCATATAGATAGGTACACCAGCCCAGCGCCAGTTATCGATGAAAATCTTCATGGCCACGAAAGTCTCGGTATCAGAATGTTTAGCAACGCCATCTTCGTCGAGATAGCCAACGTATTGGCCTCGAATTACATCATCGCTCTTGATATCGCGTATCGCTGAGAGAACTTTGATTTTCTCGTTCTGCATATCTTCTGAACTGATACTGATAGGTGGCTCCATCGTGAGCATAGTGAGCACCTGCAAAATATGGTTCTGCAGGACATCTCGTGTGGCACCGACACCGTCGTAGAACTTTCCGCGACCTTCGATACCAAAGCTTTCGGCCATCGTGATCTGGATATTTGATACATAATTTCGATTCCAGACCGGCTCAAAGAGAGTGTTGGCAAAGCGGAATACAAGGAGGTCTTCCACCGCCTCTTTACCCAAATAGTGGTCGATGCGATAGATCTGATCTTCAGGCAACGCTTGCTTGAGTTCGCGATCGAGTGCGATGGCTGATTCAAGATCGCGCCCGAAAGGTTTTTCAACAACGACGCGTGCCTTCTTAGTAATCCCAACACTGGCCAATCCCTGCGTGATTTTTGCAAAGTGCTCTGGGGCAATTGCCAGGTAGATCACCGGTAATTTGAAATCTTTAATGAGCTCGGCAAGTTTGACAAATGTTTCGGGGTCTTCATAATCGCCCACCAAGAGCTGCATATCGCTGAGAAGTCGATTGAGAACCTTTGGATCTGTATCGGGTTTACGAGCTCGAATGGCGGTCTCCGCATTCGATTTGAATTGTTCTTGTGTCCATTTGGATGATGCAACCCCAAATATTTTAACCTCGAGCTCATTGAGTTCTTGCAGGTCATAGAGGGCGGGAAATAACTTCTTCTTTGCTAAATCTCCGGTAGCGCCAAAGAGAACTAAAGCATCAGCTTTCAATTGTTAACCCTGGGGCTTTTCGCTACGGGGCATTTCATTATGGCCACCAAATTTATATCTCATCGCACTTAATACTCTGTTTGCAAACTCATCATTATTTCTTGATGCAAAACGTGAATACAGCGATGCGCTAAGAACGTGCGCAGGAATTCCGGCCTCGATAGCGGCTTGCACTGTCCAGCGACCCTCACCGCTATCGCTGACTTGAGTTGAGTACTCGGTGAGTTCTTCTGATTCGACAAGTGCTTGCGCAGTCAGATCTAACAACCATGAAGCTACGACTGAACCGCGGCGCCATACTTCGGTGATTGCAGAAATATCTAAATCATAAGCTGGAGTCATCTCATCAGCGGCATCAAAAATTGCTAGGCCTTCGGCAAATGCTGCCATCATGCCGTACTCAATTCCGTTATGAATCATCTTTACAAAGTGACCGGCACCAACTGGACCACAATGGAGGTATCCATATTCAGGTTGGGCTGGCTCGCCGGTGCGACCTGGTGTGCGCTGAGCTGATTCAAAACCTGGGCAGAGTGCTCTAAAGATTGGATCGAGCGAGGCGACAACTGCGGCATCTCCTCCGATCATCAATGAATATCCCCGCTCTAAGCCATAGACACCACCGGATGTTCCAACATCGACAAAATTAATACCTTTTTTTGCCAAGAGCGCTGCATTTGTAAGATCATTTTTATAGTAACTATTCCCACCATCAATAATGGTGTCACCTTTTTCTAGGTGCTCGGCCATCGCAGCAATTGTTGAATCTGTCACCGACGCCGGGACCATAATCCACACAGTTCGAGGTGCCGTCAGCTTTGCGGCAAGGTCTGCCATATCTTTTGCAGCGATTGCACCTTCGCCAGCCAATGTGGCGATCGCATCTGCGTTGACATCATAAACAGCTGATGGAATTGAGTGTTGGGCGAGACGGCGAACAATATTGGCACCCATTTTGCCAAGGCCGATCATTCCAAAGGTAGCGTTCTGACTCATCTCTTGGAACCCTCTCTTCGTCGCTTTGCGCACAGTCTAATCTAGTTATTCAGTGAAAAGAGCATCGGTATCAACGATCAGGCGTGTGTGATCAACGGCCCGAATATAGCTCGCTGGTATCGAGAGATCACCTTCAATAATTTTTGTCACTGCATCAGCCTTACTGGCCCCTGCGGCAATGATCCATACAAGGGTGGATTCATTAATCATCGATAGGGTAAATGAAGCGCGAAGAGCCGGCGGTTTTGGCGAATCTTTAATTGCAATTACTTTCTCAAGATTATCGATCTGCGCAGCATCGGGAAAAAGTGAAGCGACGTGGCCATCAGGACCAAGGCCAAGAATAGTGAGATCCATAAAGGTTTCATCGAGTTCGCGCGCATAAGCTGCAACTGCATCATCGATAGTTGCTACCTCATCACGTGACTTCACGGCATGCACCTGAATCTCAGAATTTGTTAGAGATTGAATAACCGGCGCACAGTTTCTTTCGAGGCTTCCTGATTCGACAAAGCGCTCATCACTCCACCAAATGTGTAATCCAAAGAAAGCACCTGGATGTGAATTCCAGTTCTTGACCAGGGCGCTGGTGAGATCAGTTCCGAGAGTTCCACCTGTAAGCGCCAAGTGAAAGACGCCATTTATGCGCAACCCAATCTCAATTATTTCAGTGAGTTGAGTGAAGACCTCGGCCAATAACTCGTCTGAGTCGGCATAGAGAGTGAGGTCGAGATCGTCATCGAAATCATCAAACTCATCTAGTTCTTCAGCCATGAGCCAAGTATCCCACGGGCTTATCGGAGACTAAAAATTTTGCTTAGAGCGTAGCGAATGCCTGATCAAGAACGCCAAGGGCATCTTTGAGCAGTGCATCGCTGATGACCAATGGAGGCAAGAAGCGAATCACATTGCCATACGTTCCGGCGGTCAAAATCAAAACACCTTGCTGTTGGCAATACTTAATCACACTCGCCATTGCAGCTGGGTTTGGCTCTTTACTTCCTGGCACAACAAGTTCGATTGCCTGCATCGCACCACGTCCGCGAAGATCTCCGATCACTGGGTACTTCGCTGCCATGGCAGAGAGTGTGGAATGAAGGATGACACCTATTTCGCGTGCGCGTTCAACAAGTTTCTCTTCGCGAATAGCTTCCATGGCACCAAGGGCAGCAGCGCAAGCAATTGGATTTCCACCATATGTTCCGCCGAGTCCACCGACATGAGAAGAATCCATAATCTCAGCACGTGCTGTCACCGCAGCAAGTGGAAGTCCACCGGCAATTCCTTTTGCCGTGACGACCATATCTGGCTCGACACCTTCATCTTCAGATGCAAAGTAATTTCCAGTACGAGCAAAACCTGTCTGTACTTCATCAGCGATAAAGACGATGCCGTGTTCGGTGGCAAACTTACTTAAGCCAGGCAAGAATCCCTTTGGCGGAATAATAAATCCACCTTCGCCTTGAATTGGTTCAATAATAATTGCAGCAACATTCTTTGCGCCAATTTCTTTCTCAATATTATGCGTAACATCTTCAAGGGCATCTGTTGCCATAGTTGATGCATCACCGACCCAGCGATATGGGTATGGCATCGGCATGCGATAGATCTCGTTGGCAAAAGGACCAAATCCTTCTTTATATGGCATGTTCTTTGCAGTAAGTGCCATCGTGAGATTGGTGCGACCGTGATAGGCATGTTCAAAGACAACGATTGCGGCACGCTTAGTGTAATGGCGCGCAATCTTGATGGCATTTTCAACTGCCTCTGCCCCAGAATTTTGCAAGACAGACTTTTTCTTAAACTTTCCAGGTGTTAACTCGTTAAGTGCTTCACATACCTCGATATATCCAAGGTACGGCGCAGTTGTGAAGTTTGTATGTGTAAATGCCGCAACTGCCTCTTGCACGCGAGAAACAACGCGTGGATTAGCATTACCTACAGTCACTACGCCGATACCAGAACCGAGATCAATGATGCGGTTACCATCAAGATCTTCCATAATCGCACCCTCTGCGCGAGTAATAATTGCAGGAAAGGCCATTCCCACTCCGCCTGAGACAGCTTCTTTGCGACGAGCAATAACTTCAGCAGATTTGGGCCCTGGAATCGCAGTGGCGATGTGGCGCGATTGTGGGAGGAAATCCTGTCCTAGAAGGCTTATCGTCATGGAGTAATCATAGAGCCTTGGATTAATAAGGCAGGCCGAGAAGTTAGGCTTAGCTACATGAGTACAGGTGATCTTCGAAACATCGCACCTCTCTTGGATGCCTATCTCGCATACTTTGAAGGTACTCGCCTGCCATTTACGATTCCAGGTCATAAGCAGAAGGCCGCACGACTTGATGCAGGCCTTGGTTCACTCGTTGATCTCGATATTCCTCTCTATGGCGGCTTAGATGAAATCAAATTAACAAATAAAGTTCTAGAAAAAGCCGAAGGGCTCGCCGGCAAACTGTGGGGCGCAGACTTTTCACGATTTTCAACGGGTGGCTCAACACACGCTAATCAAGCAGTAATTCTCGCGCTTGGAAAACCTGGCGATAAAGTTGCACTAAGTCGCACCGCCCATCGATCAGTATTAAGCGCGCTGGTGCTCGCCGGTCTGGAACCGCTCTGGCTGACACCGGAAATTGATTCTGCGACGGGTGTTCCGCTTGGAATTCCACTCTCTGAATTTGAACGCGTACTCCCCCAGAAGCCAATCGCACTTTTGCTTACAGAACCTGGTTACCTCGGAACACTCTCTGATATTGGTGCACTGGTGAAATCTGCGCATTCACATTCGATTCCGGTCATTATCGATGCGGCATGGGGAGCCCACTTTGGTTTCCATCCAGATCTACCAGCCCACGCTTTACAGATGGGCGCAGATGCACTTGTTACCAGTGTTCACAAAGCTCTGCCTGGATACAGCGCGTCAGCTCTGCTTCTTGCAAAAACAACGCTCTTAAGTGGAGATCGCCTTGAGCAAAGTTTTGAGACAACACATACAACATCCCCTGCCGGTGCTCCGTTAGCATCAATTGATGCGGTGCGCGCGCTACTGCAAAGTCAAGGCGAAAGTCTTTTAGGTAATCTGTTGGAAAACATCAAAAGATTCAAAGCGCAGGTGCAGCAAGAATTTGCACTTCCGATTTTTCTCAATGGATCCGATTTTCCGCAAGGAAGGTTTGATCCCACAAAAATAGTTCTCCGCGCTAATCAATTAGGTATTTCTGGGGTTGAGCTTGAAGAGGCCTTAGGTACCCATGGGATCCGTGTGGAGATGGCAGATAGTGACACCGTTGTCTTCCTTGCCACACTGGCAGATTCTGCCGACGACTTTGATCGGTTGGCAAAGATTGTTATTCAAACAGTAAAGAAGATGCAAGGCACAGCCCGACCTAGCGCAACCGCTCTGAGTTGGTCGGTGATCCCCGAGGTAAAGATTTCAATGCGTGATGCTTACTTTGCCAAGACAGAGATGGTCTCGCGGCAGAATGCCATTGGCAGAATTAGCGCAGACCTCATTGCACCATATCCCCCAGGTGTTGCTGTTGTAGCACCAGGTGAAATTCTTACAGAACAAATAGTGAGTGGACTTACTCAATCTAAAGATGCAGGTGTGCGGATTGCATATGCAACCGATCCCACTTTGAATCAGTACCGGGTTGTTATCTCGTAACTACGTTTTATGTTGTGCGGTGAATTTTATGGTTTGCCGCTTGTGCAATTGGCCGAATTACCATGGAATCGACATTGAAATGCTCCGGAAGCATCACGCTCCATCTAATGGCCTCAGCCACATCCTCTGCGGTCAGCGGGCTCTCAATACCCTCATACACCTTTGCCGCCCGTTGACTATCGCCTTCAAAGCGAACGGTTGAGAACTCATCAGTTTTTACTAAACCTGGGGCAATTTCAGTGATACGAATCGGTAACCCATTGAGCTCGAGTCGCAAAGTACGGGCGAGAGAAGTTTCTGCATGTTTTGCTGCGACATAGCTACCGCCATTTTCATACGCCACATGGCCGGCAGTTGAAGAGATAATGACAATGTGTCCCTGGCTATTTGCTTGCATCATTGGTGCAATTGCTTTAACCATTCGAACCGTACCAACCACGTTGAGCTCGTATGTTTTTCTCCAGATCTCTGGGTTGGAATCCAGTACGGAGACGAAATCAAAGGCACCACCGGCACAGTTGATCAAGATATTCACATCGCGATCGCGGCAATCATCCACTAATTGATCGACACTCTTTTGATCTGTAATGTCGAGATGATGCGCTGTGATCGCGCTATTTTCTTGGGCAAGTTCTTCCAGGCGATCCATACGTCTGGCACAGGCAATCACTTCTACGCCGCTAGCAACTAAAGCTCGCACCGTTGCTGCCCCGATACCGCTACTTGCTCCAGTAACGATTGCGCACTGTGGCTTACTCATCAACTGACCCTGAACCAGACTGTCGTTGCAGCCGGTAAAACTACACCATCAAATGGGGCTGAAGAATGCAGAATTTCTGTTGCATTAAATTTATAAGATTGAGCACGAAAATTAATCATACAATTCCAGCCACCAGGACGAGAGAAATGAAGCACTTCTCTATTTTTGGTTTCGTGCCACGTCAATTGTTCTTCACCTTGTAACTCTCTACGAAGTGCTAGCGCTTTACGATAAACCTCAAGTGGTGAGCCAGGAACGCCATCTTGAGATGCAATATTCACTTCAGCAAACCACGATGGCTGAGGAAGGTGGGATCCAGCGGTTCCGAAACCATAGGAAGGGCCAGATGAAGACCAAGGAAGTGGCACGCGACATCCATCTCTTCCTTTCTCTGTGTAGAGATTTCCTACATATGAGGGATCTTGAATCTGATCAGGGGGAATATCGGTAACTTCATGTAGTGCTAACTCTTCACCTTGATACATATATGTACATCCAGGTAAGGCAAGTATAAATAGTGTCGCTGCAAGTGCGGAACGCGCTCCACTCTGGTGATCAAGTGGGTGACTGAGCCCGTTACTTAAGAGCCATTTTTTCTCATCCACGACCGGGTGAAGTCCGTAGCGAGTCGCATGGCGAATCTTGTCGTGATTGGAGAGTACCCACGTTGAAGAAGAATGATTCTTATCAGCAATCTCAAGGGACTTCTGAACAGTTTCTCTAAAATCTAGCGGATCAAACTTTGCATCGAGAAAAGCAAAGTTAAATGCTTGTCCTAAAGTCTTTTCACTTGCATAAAGCGGTAGTCGCTCGATCGGAACATGAGCTTCAGCAACTGCCACTCGAGGAGGATCATATTCATTAAAGACTTTGCGCCACTGTTTGTAGACTTCGAATAACTCGGTTCGATCAAAGAGAACTCCGTTGCCATCAAGTCGTGAATCTTCATATCCTAGGGTTGCCTGGCTACGAAGTGGCTCAGAGAGATCTTTCTTCATCGCATGGGCTACATCGACGCGAAATCCATCAACACCACGATCTGCCCAAAAACGTAATGTTTCTATGAAATTAGCTTCAATCTCTGGGTTATCCCAATTGAAATCTGGTTGTTCGGGGGCAAACAAGTGGCAGTACCACTGACCAGGCTTTCCATCCTTTTCGGTAATACGAGTCCATGCTGAAGGCGTGAAGTGTGAAGGCCAATCAGATGGTGGAAGCTCTCCAGCGACTCCCTTTCCATCTCGGAAGATGTAACGAGCACGCTCAGGTGAACCGGGTTCAGAGTTAACTGCATCAATAAACCATTGGTGCCGATTTGAAGAGTGATTTGGAACAATATCTACAAATACTCGAATTCCAACGTTATGGAGCGCTGCGAGCATCTCATCAAAATCTTCAAGTGTTCCAAGTTTAGGATCTACATTTCGATAATCGTCAACATCGTATCCACCATCTGCAAGGGCTGATGGATAAAATGGACTGAGCCAAACAGCGTCGAGCGAGAGTGACTTTAAGTAATTTACTTCTGAGGTTATTCCTTTGAGATCACCTATTCCATCACCGTTGGAGTCTTTAAAACTGCGAGGATAAATCTGATAAATCGCAGCCTGACGCCACCAATTGGAATCTTTAGACAAGCCCATCAAAACCCCCTTAATAATTTCCGCTAATACTAGTCCTTCTTAAGTTCCAGCAGCCTGATCGCTGCAACTGCGCTATCAAAGCCTTTATCTTCAATACTTCCAGGCCGCCCAGAACGAGCAATCGCTTGTTCGAGAGTGTTGCACATCAATACTCCGAAACCGATTGGTCGACTAAATTTCAATGAGACATCGAGAATTCCTTGAGTCACGCCTTGGCAGACATAATCAAAGTGTGGGGTCTCGCCCTTCAGAACCAGACCCACTGCAACCACAGCGTCATATCCTTGTTCAAAAGTAATCTGTGAAGCCAATGGAATTTCAAAGGAACCCGGAACGTGAATGATGGTGGTCTCTGTGATCCCCGCATCCTTGAGCGCACGTGATGCGCCAACGATTAGATCATTGCAAATATCAAGGTGCCAACTCGAAGAAATAATCGCAACTCGAGCTTGCGATAGTTGTGGCAAAGCTACCTGCGGTGCGCTTCCTGACATATCTACCTCCCTGGCCGTTGGTGGCCAAGTTTAACCGCCTTCGTATCAAGATACTTTTGATTGAATTTATTTTCTTGTACATCCAAGTTCATTACCTGAGTACTTATCCCAGCATCAATGAGCGCCTGAATTTTCTCGGGGTTATTAGTCATCACAATGACGCTACTCAGCCCAAGTTCCCTGATAATCTCAATTGCATCGCTCCACTCGCGAGAATCAACTTGGTGTCCTAGCGCAAGATTGGCATCGACTGTATCAAGGCCCTCATCTTGTAGACGGTAAGCCTTGATCTTTTCAGACAATCCGATGCCCCGACCTTCATGATTTCGTAGGTAGATGATGTAACCCGAACCATGTTCAACTATCACCTGCTGTGCAAGAGCTAGTTGGTCACCGCAATCACAGCGTTGTGAACCAAGCACATCACCTGTAAAGCACTCTGAGTGAATACGAATATAAGTAGGGGTTGCTTTGCTTTCAGGGTGGAGAGCAAGCAAAACATGTTCGCGTTGGCGCAGCGCTGAATACGTCGCGACCTTCCACATTTGATCATTGATAGGTAGATCGGCCCATTCGAACTCAAGCGCTTTCTTCTCAATGGCTTTGAAATTCTCAGCGTAATACTGAGTCAAATCTGCAATTGCAATGATCGGGATCTGATGTTGGTCAGCGAAAGCTTCAAGAGTTACCCCACGGGCCATCGACCCATCAAAATTTACAATTTCAGCAAGAAGGGCGTGTTCTGAACTGCCGCTGAGCTGAGAAAGCGCTACGCCTGCCTCGGTATGACCCTGTCGACCGCGCAGTACCTGATCATGTGCGACAAGAGGATAAATGTGCCCCGGGCGAATCAGGTCTCGAGGAGATGTACTCAGGTTGCTGAGTGCATTAATTGTCCGAGCGCGCTCTGTCGCACTTACTCCCGTTGTAATTCCTGGTGCATAATCAACGGCGACTGTAAATGCAGTTCTGCGCACGTCTTCATTATTTTCGACCATTAAAGGTAGTTCGAGTTCGCGTGCACGTGATTGAGTCAGTGCAACGCAGAGAATTCCCGTTGTATATCTGACCATAAATGCCACTTTTTCGGGCGTTGCCTTTTCTGCCAAGAGCATGAGATCGCCCTCGTTTTCGCGGTCAAGATCATCTACAACGATCAGGAATTCACCACGCTTATATCGCTCGATTGCCTCAGGAATTGAAATTATTGGCTTGCTCATCGCTTCTCCAACAATCTCTCGACATATTTTGCAAGCACATCAACTTCAATGTTGAGGGGATCGCCTATTTTCTTTACAGATAAATTCGTCTTTGCGAGCGTCTCAGGAATGAGCCAGACCGTGACTTCATTGTTGGCATCATTGAGTGCACCGACAGTAAGCGAGACTCCCTCTAGACAGATCGACCCTTGTGCAACTACATACTTCAATAGGTTTGCCGGAATCGTTACCGTAAATTCCTGCCACTTTTGACCATCAACAATTGAAACTACGGTAGCAACGCCATCAACATGGCCTTGCACCATGTGACCACCCATGCGAGCTTCTAGCTTTGCCGCAAGCTCAAGATTAACGCGATCTCCCACGTTATAAGAGGCGAGCGAAGTCATCTTAAGAGTTTGCACCATCACATCTGCCGTGAAGCCTGTATCTGATATCGATGTTGCTGTCAGGCAGACACCATTGACTGCAATTGAATCGCCAATAGCTACGCCCTTGACTGTCTTTGGTGCAGTAATTTCTAACACAGCGCTGTCAGAACCTTGAGTAATGGCAGAGATGGAACCAACTTCAGTGATCAGGCCTGTAAACATCCTTATCCCGCCTTTCGCTCAAGTAGGTAGTGAGATTTAGTATCGACTCCGATAGCGCTCTCGCTAATTTTTTCAATCGAGAACCCTGATGGTTCTGGAAGTTGGACCCCACCGACAAATACATCTCTGCGTGCAGTTCCCAGATTATGTGGTGATCTATACGTAATCAGTTCGTCGAGATAACCAGCCTGAATAAAGGCGTTACCGAGTTCGGGACCGCATTCAAGTAGTACCTGGTTATATCCATGATCGCTGATCGTTGATATGACTTTCTCTAAATCTCGCTCTTTAATGAAGTGTGTAGTCGCGCTCTGGTCATGCAGATTAAAGGTCGCAGGAATATTTCGCATCCCAATAACGATGCGGTCAGGATTCTTCACAATTGATTCAAGTCGTGGATTCAAATGCGGGTTATCCACCAGTGCAGTACCGGTACCAACGACGATGGCATCGGATTGGGATCGAAGAATCTGCACATCGGCCCGTGATTCTTCCGAGCTCACCCATGACGGAGATCCTTCTCCCTCAAGAATTTTTCCATCCTGTGAAAGTGCGATCTTCCAGATTATTCGTGGCCGTCCTGTTGCAATCTTGTGTAACCAACTGCGATTTGAAAAGGCAACTTCTTTGCTGAGTAAACCAACTTCAACATCTATTCCGGCATCAGAGAGTTTTTTAATTCCGCCCGATGCAAGAGCATGAGGATCCTTGTGCGCAACAACAACACGAGATATCCCAGCATCAATAATGGCTGCTGTGCATGGAGGCGTGACGCCTGTATGGTTACAAGGCTCTAGGGTCACATACATAGTTGAACCTGCAAGTGGACCGTGTGCACTCTTTATCGCAACAACTTCAGCATGGTCAGGTGATGCAACGCGTTGGTGGAAACCTTCGCTAATGAAATCACCGGAAGCGCTCACGATGACTGCACCGACAATCGGGTTGGGACAAGTCAATCCAAGACCTTTTTCCGACAGGGAGAGTGCGCGGTGCATAAGTTCTACTGGTTGCATCTACATCTCCCCTCATTTGCGACTTTTTATGTAGCAAGTCACCGGGGTATGCAATAGCCAACAGACGTTCACGCCGCATGCCAAAAATGACACGAGCAGAACGCTGTTCGTTAGTTATCTCTCATCCGGACTTTAACCGTCGGTCTCAGAATTACACTGAGTCCACCGTTAGCTGGATGCCAACGGGTCGCGGACTTTAACCGCCGGTTCGGAATTACACCGACCCCGATAACTT
>Ga0129324_10000654_pt1 | contig 24411 bp, 36 predicted proteins | sample CPBDNA_7_FD_96879 | JGI IMG/M metagenome (GOLD analysis project Ga0129324, IMG submission 96879) | Freshwater to marine salinity gradient microbial communities from Chesapeake Bay, USA - CPBay_Spr_15_0.2_DNA | ecosystem: Environmental > Aquatic > Marine > Coastal | place: USA: Chesapeake Bay... | reverse complement strand
GTCACGCATCCACTTACCAAGAGCGTTGCGCACAGTGTCATCAGACTTGCTGGCCGTTTCATTCATCACCTCAATTGCTGTTGATGTGTCTTTTGCCGCTTTCGCAGCCGCCTTGGTTTTGGTCCGCTGCGCACCGCTACGCCGCCCGGTAAGCCATGCAACCGCAACCGCGACCATGCCCGCCAGCGCGGCCCACACGGGCGCAGGGATAGCGTTGATGATTAGGGCAATCATGTGGACCACCCGCGCTTCTTGGCTAGGGCATACGCGCCCTCCACAGCCGCCCCAAGGGCCAGCGACAGCGTCAGCACGGCGTCACCGTCCATTGCCAGCGACTCGCCCACCTCGGACCCTGCTAGATAGCCGATGCCATAGCGCAGAATGATCCGCGCGATTGGTGCAAGGTCCATGTTAAGATTTCCTCAGAAATAAATTGGCAAATACTTTCACGAGAGCGGCCCAGAAGCTAGGGGGCGCTTTGACCGGGACGTGATCGAGGGGCGGCGAAACCGCGCGAAACCAATCCGGCACGTTAAAGCCGGGGCACGCCTTGGCCGCGTATTGGTTGTGCCCTGTGATTTTCACCACGCCGAACCGCTTGCGCAGATCCGCAATCAGCTTGTGCAGCGCCGCCTCTTGGGCTGGCGTGAAATGCTCGTGGAACATATCCGTTTCCGCCGACCCGTGCCCGCCGAAGAGGCTGATCCCAATCGTGCCCGTGTTGTGCCCCGCAACGTGCGCACCAATCTTTTCAATCGGCCTGCCCTTGGCAACAGTCCCATCGCGGTCGATCAGGTAATGATACCCGATGTCGTTCCATCCACGGTCCTGAACGTGCCACCGCTTAATCTCTGCCACCTTTTCGGATGTGCGCTTATTTGCCCACCAATCGGAACGGGTAGCCGTGCAATGCACGATAATTTCGTTGACCTGTCTCACTGTTTCACCTCGCGCAATAGCGCCTTAATGTCTGCCCGTATTTCGGAAAGCATGTGGTTGGTTTCCTCGCGGGCCTTGCTTTGCAGCTCCAAATCCTCTTTGCGCTGCGCCCATAACCGCCTGATTTCGGCGGCGTTGGATATGCCCCGCGCCTCTAGCCGTACCAGCCAAACGACAGCCGCAACCACCGCCGCGATGACGGCCCAAAAGTCCCTAATGATTTCAGCCATTATTTGCCCCGCGCTTGACAGCCGGACAGAATCGCCCGCTTGTGCGTTTCAGCCATGCCATTTCCTATCTGGTATTGGTCAGCATCGGGCTTTGGGTTGCTGCCCTGCCCGGTGCGCCTGTTATTTTTGCAATAAATCGTTGCGCTCCAAGGTCTTGATTGCGTCCAGAACCTCGGTGTCCCATGCCTTGCGGCAATGGTCGCGCTCAAAAACCCACAGCGCGGCGTTGATGCGCCTGACGGCACGCGGCCAAGGCTCACGATACGCCCGCGCACTTACGCTTTCAGACGTAGACCCGCCAAGGCAGGCCGCGTTGAAAAACCGCGAAACCGCCGACAGCAAGGCATGGCCAAGCCGCCGCGCGATATACCCCGCCCGGCGCATCATGCGTCGATCAACATTGCCGCGCGAAAGAGGTCATCAACCTGCGCATCCGTGAAGCCTAAAAGGTACTGAAAAAACGCAATGTTTTGCGAAGTACGAACCCAAGTTTGGGCGCTATCAATGACGGTCTGCTGCGCCCAGCCTGCCGTTGCCTTGTATTCAAGGATAACGGCCCAGTTGGTTTCGCCCAATGCTAGTTTGCCCTGCATTGGTGTGCATGTCATGGCCTCGCGTTCGGCGGCAAGTATTGCAGCCGATTCCCCCGGCGTCTTATCGCGCACGGTCCAGCCGATAGACCAAGCCCCGTCGATCAATGCAGGCGCGACCTGTTCCGCCACCTGTGTGGCCGCGTCATAAGGCGGCACATCATCAAGCGCACAAGGGAACACCCCAAATGCCGCGCGGTTCTCGTCTGTCATTTCTGCCGGAAAAGACGTGCCCTTGTTTTCCCGCCGTATCTCCGTGTCGGTGATCGGGAAAACCAAGCCGTCCGCTTTAATATATTGATTCATGGTCTACCGCCTATATTGTGGACGTTATCGAAAAAGAGAGAAACGTCTGCCTGTCAGCCGTTGCCGCAGACGTTATAGCCCCTGTTGCGCCCGCTGCGGGCTGGACTTTATAGAAAAGCCCCAACGCGACTGGGAACGCCACAGACCCAAGCGGTGCCGCCATTGTTGTAAAGCCGCTGGTTGTCATTCCGCAGCCAGATGGAGGTTCCCCCGCGTTCTCCGTGACTTGCACGGCGATAATTATATCATTGCTAAACAGTGTGTTATAGCTGGATATTGTCTTGGCACCAGAGTTGCCAGAAGTCGACCCTCCCAACACGCTATACGCCGCCGCCCGCCACACCGAAACCCAACACAATGATGCGTCGGACGTGCCTGCTCTATACGTCAGGCTGGCCCCGGCGTCAGCAAGGGTCGCCGTTTTATAAGACACCTGCATGACCGCTTGGGTCGTGCCGCCGCTGAATATTTGGGTCCAACCTGCGGGGTTTGCTGGGCTAGGGTGCGTGTATGTCAGTATCAGCAAGTCGCCCGCTTTAATGTTGGCGGGCATTGTTATTATGTGGGCGCTACCATCTGTCACGTAGACCTGCGCGAATGTGATAAACTCGAACTCATCACTAGCACCAGCCCGCCGCCGTTTGATTGCCCCGCTCAAGATGCAAAATCCCCCACATAAACGCCGCGCACAACGCCGCCCGCCTTCTGTAAATTAATCTCTGTGAAGCCGGTTGCGGCCAGTGTTGGCGCGGTGCCCCCCGCCCAGACCACACCAATCGTGGACCATGTGATTGTGTATGCCGTACCGTCCGCAATCCGTAGCGTGATTGTCTCGCCGTTGGCAAAATTGGTGGCAAGTGGTGTGCGACTGGCGGTCAGTGTGATTTGTTGGATCGCCCCGTTGCCGGGGTCAATTTGGAATCCTGCGGCATCGGTAATGGTAAATACTTCATCAATGATACAACCGTCTATTGCTGGATTGGTCAGCGTGGGGTCGGTCAGCGCGGGGGCTGTGAGGGTTTTGTTGGTCAGCGTTTCAGCGCCCGCAAGCGTAACTTCGGACAAATCCGCCGCTGCCGCCGCGCTTGCTGCTGCCGCAATAGCGCTTGCATCTGCCGCGCCCTCGCTAACCAATGCCGCCGCCGCGCTTACACCTGCCTCCGCCGCGCTTACACCTGCCTCCGCCGCCAGCCCAATGATTGCTGTCGCGCTTGCATCTGCCGCGCCCTCGCTAACCAATGCCGCCGCCGCTGCTGCCTCAGCTTCCAGCTTGCTGATAGCCGCCGCTTCTGCCGATTGCGCCGCCTGCACGTTGATTGCCAAGAGGTTTGACGGGGAAACGCCTAAAAGGCTGTGCAGGTTATGCGCGCCCGTGCTTGGGATGGAAATGTTGCCTAAATCATAACGCTTAGTCGGCTCTCGCACGGTCACGTTGTATTGCGTGGACCGGATGCCAACGCCATTTGGCCAAAGCACCGCCGAAAACGTCCCGTCTGTCGCGATTTGCGCCCGTACCATTTTTGGCAACACGACAGCTAATTCTGTGTCGTAACTGGTCAGCGTAAACTCAACATAAGCCCCCGTTTCCGGTGCGGTCGTGTCGGGGAGCGGGATTGATCCCGTGATTGTTGCCGTGCTGATTACCATCGTTTAGCCCTCAATATTTCCCCTGCCAAACGCGGAAAGCGCTGGCCTCGCCGTTCAGTAGCTTGCGGTGCATAACCTCGCGCCGCGCCTCGACATCGGAATACAAAATGCCCGCTTGCTTGCACCATTCATTGATGACCCAAAGCGGAACGCGCGCCACAAGGCGGTTTTCGCCCTGCCCGATAGCCCCGGCGCTGCGCAATGCCTTGACCTGCTCAAGATGCGGGGTTGCGTCATAGACCTTTTTGACGTGGAATTTCGCCCCATCGTCATTAATAAACTGCTCGGCAATTTTCATTTGCGGCCTGTCCGCACCGATACCTTGACCGGCTCCGCAACAACCTCAAACAAACCGCCAACGCCTTTGCCCTCGGCCTCGGCCTTGAACCCGCTATCAACTTGCACAATATCGCCTTTAGCCCAGCGTCCGCCATTCGCCCGAAGGCGCTCATTCAGAATTTTGATTTGCATGTGATGCCCCTAGAAAAAAGATAGGGCGGCGCTTTTACACGCCGCCCCGTTTGGCTTAGGCTGTGGTGTTGTCGAACACGCCGCCCGATGCCTTTTCGTTCTTGGAAATCAGGGTGAATTCACCAACAATCTGTTTCTTGGTGGCATCGCCTGTTTTCGCAAGTTCGGACTCTTTCCAGTTCCGTTTTACGCCAAGTTCCCACATATCGTCTTGCAGGACCAAAACATCACGCGCACGGTTGAGGCGCGAAAGCTGCATTTCAACCTTGCCGAACGGCGAGATATAAACATCCATCGAGTTGATGACGGTGTTTTTGTCGGCGCTGGCGTCAACGGTCGAACGCTGGTTATTGGACCCGACAAAGCCGGATGCAATGTTTTGCTGGTACGCAGACAGGTAAACCGTGCCAGCCTTGCCGCCAGCCTCCCAGATACCCTGCATCACAGTGTCAAGGCGGGCCTGAGAAAACGCAACTTGCGTCCCGTCTGTGCGCGCGTCCGTACCGTCACCCGTTGGGTCGGCTGGAACGCCTGTCCCTACGCTGGTATTTGTCTTGATCCAAGACAAAGCGCCCGCCATTTCCGACGCGGTGGTGGCGTCACCCGCTGCCTTGAAATAGTTGGAAAACATCGCCAGTTCCAAATCAAGGCGCAATTCCTTGCCCATCTTCATCATCTGGTAAACGATTTCTTTTTGACGGCCCGCTTTGTTCGTGGTGTCGTCAGTGTCAGGAATGGCAACGGCGTCTTTGAACGTCTGGGTGTAGTTGCCCAGGCGCGTGGTCGCTGTCTTGGCCGATGCAACGGTGTCATCGCCCTGGACGTGCTTGTTCCGCGCAGCCGAACGCAGCGCATCAGTCTGCCATTCGTGGTTGTGCGCGTCGATTTTCACCTTTTTGGTGTTCGAATGGAACGGCGTTTCATGCGGGTCCACATTGGAAATGTAATCCGCGAGGCTTTCCCGTGCGCCTTTGGCATCATAGGAATCGAAGGTGTTGGTTGGCTGAACCATGGTAATGGTCTCCGGTTTTCAAGGTTAAGGATTTGAAGCGAACAAAAAGGCTTCCACGGCATCGTTTAACGAGCCGGTTTTGCGGAATTGTGCCTTTGCCGCTTTGGCTTTTGCATCAACGGGCGCAACTCTTGCGGCCTTTGCTTTCACATTGCGGGTCGGCTTTGGGGGTGCTTTTGACGTCACCTGTTTGGCCTTCAATGCGCGCCACTTGGCGGCATCACTCAGCACCTCAAGCGCGCGGGCGTCTTCAATCCCGCTCAACTCGTCGCTGCTGTAACCGTACTCAGAACCCGCCGCGAATAGCTTGCGGGCGAAGTCGGGCGCGGTCTTTTCGTCGGCTAATTCCGGGATACGTTCCCGCAATTTTGCAACCTGCGAATTGATCGTTTCCGAGTGCTTCGCCTGCGCGTATGCGCTGCGTTGGCGGTCCATCTGTTCAATGTGTTGCTGTTCGGCCTGATACTCTTTGACATCGGTTTGGTACTTGGCCTGGAGGCGCAAATACTTAACGGCGTCCTGTTCGATCATGGCCGGGTCTGGCGGCGTGGGGGTTGGTTTGAACCCGCCTTGCTGTTGCCGTTGGTGCAGTTTCAGGAAACTTTCCTGCTGATCCATTAGGGCTTGCGCCGCTTGCTCAAGCTGCTTTCGCACCCCGGCATTAGATTGCAAATCCTGCTGAATCTTGGCTTGCCCAGAATAACCGCGCTTCAACTCGTCCAGAGTCACCTTTTGTTCCTTGCCGTCTACCAAGACGGGGATCAAATTGGGCTGGTCGGCTTTGGCGGCTTCTGCCTCGTCCTCGTCGGGGTCTTCTTCGGACTCCCCCGCCTCGTCCTCATCGGTTTCGGCTTCCGGTTCTGGCTCTTCCTCGGTTGCGCCCGTGTCGGCGTCCTCGGTCAATTCTTCTTCGGTGTCGTCTACTTCCGATTCATCCTCGGTCGTTTCCGGTGCCTCGGATGCTGCCATGTATCGATCAACCATCGAATCCATGTCTGTTTGTTCTGTCGTGTCGCTCACGGTGCAGACCTCTCTTTATGTTTCCGGCGCTTTAGGTCATCTGACCAACTCGCAAAGCGGGCTTTAAGCTGCTCGATTGAACGCACGCTTTCGTGCGCTTCCTCGCGCGCCTCTGGTGTTGAGGCGGCATCTAAAAACACGGCAACCGCCGCGCTTTTGATTTCATCGAAGGCCATTAAAAAGCCTTCATCGGCCAGCAACCGCGCTGCGGTCGCTGCCTTTTGTTCAATGTTCATGTGTGGGGTTTCCCGTTAGTAGCGCGGCAAGTTTTGCTGGTACTCAATCGCCTGCAAGTCGGGCTGTACGTTGTATTGGCCCTGCAATTTCACGGCCTCAAGCGCCAGCTTTTGCGCCATTTCGTCCCGCTTGCGGTCATCGTCCATCTTGAACTTCTGCGCATCCAGCATCAGCCGCCCGGCGTCTGTTTTCTCTTTGGATTGCGCTTTAATCATTTCAGCCTCGGCAAGCGGGTTGGTCTGCTGCTGCTGTGGCTGTGCGGCCTTCTGCTGCATCATCGCGGCTTGTTCCGGCCCGAATGGCTTGATGTATTTGGAGGCGTCAAAAATGCCCTGTGCGCGGTAAAAGTCCGCTATGCCCGTGCGGATCTCGCCAAGCCCTACAAGCGGGTTATCCGCGCCTAGGGTCTGGTAAATATTCATCTGCATCTGAACCATCGAACCTAGCGCCGCCGTGCGTTCGTCTGCCCGGTTGGTGCCAAGCCCAACGTTTACCGTCACGTCCGCATCAGCCGACCACGAACGCGGGTCGACTTCAACAAACTCGCCCGCGATTTGCATCATCGTGTTTTGGTCGGGGTGTTGCCGTACAAGCGCATCGATCAACTTGAAAAGCTGTTTCATGCCGCCTTCCGCCAAGGTGCGCGCAATCAACTCTGTCTGGCCCATAGCGGCCCGTTCCGCGATGCCTGCGCCCGTTGCCGACTGGTTCTGTAGTGCATTGGCATCCAAGCCCATGCCCACGCCCTGCACGCCCGTTTTGGCCTCTATGCGCGTCTGCCGATATTGCAACGCTGGCAAGGCGATCGTCGCGCCGTTGCCGATGGAAAATTCCCGTACCGCGTCCATCTGGTCTGCCCAGATAACGCCGCCCGTTTCGTTGTTTAACAGGCTGTCAACGTCAACTTTGCCCTTCAACGCAACAACGCGCGGGGTGTTCGCCATATTGATTGAGTCCAGCAACCCGCGCTCCATGCTGGTCTGGCTGTCCTGATCGGGGATAAGGATTTCGGCCAAGCTGCGCCCATGAAAGGCGTGCGGGATTGGATCAACTTCAAACACCGCGAAAGGCACTTGATCGCATGGCTCAAAGTCCAGCACATCGAAAGCGGAACCGCCAAGGATAAACTTGTATTTGCGCGGGATGCCCGTTCCTTCAAGGTCCGCGTCCATGTAAGCCTCTGTCACCAGAACCTTTTTCATCAACGGATCGTCGCTTTCCTCCTCGGTGACGCCCTCGTGCCGTTCGCTGTTTTCTTCGTCCTCGGTTTCGCCGTCCAGCCCTTGCACGTCCTCAAGGTCAAAGCCCATCGCCACAAGGTCGCCAACGGTCTGCTCTTCCGCGTGGCCGCAAATGGTCGCTGTCTCTAGGCTCTTGGCTTCGGCGTTCACGAAAAACGTTTCTGGCGGCAATGCCTCTATGCTAATCCGGCCCTTGTCGCTGGTCCGCGATATTTTCATGGACACAGAACCGTCAGGCTCCTGCGTGGCGCTTTCAACCTCAATATCGGGCTGATCCGCGATATACTGCGCGGCCTCTAGCGATAGGCCCGAATATTCGTCAAACTCGATTTCTTGCTTTTCATCCCAAGAAACCTTGGCAATGCCAACTTTCTTGACAAGCGCGTCATCAAACACATCATGCAGCACCATAAACCCGTTTGATCGGTCAAACACATAACGCGCCATCTGGGTCCGCTGGCGTGCGCTTTGAACGTCCTGCGGGGTGCGTGGTACAAATTCAACCGGGTCGCTCTGCAAGAACAACCGCATCAGGGCAGGCTTAACCGCGCGCACGGTGTCCGAAACTGGCGTTGCGACAACCGCCGAACGGCCCGCCTCGCTGCCAATATCAACCTCTCCATTGCGGTAACGGTCGGCTTTGATGCGGTCCGGCGCGATATTTGACGCGATGAAAGACCGCGCGGCCTGCACTTGCGCTTTGACGTTGGACTGTATTTGGTCCGTGATTTTGGTTTTTTTCATGTTTCCAACGCAAATTTGCCCGCGAAACGGGTCTTTTTGGTGTGAATATTTTCAGGCGGGCTATTGACGCGGGGTTAAGGCGTGGTCACTTATTGGGGTATGGATATTTATATGTTTTTTCAGATTGTTTCGGCGGTGATTGTCGCGAACGCGGCTTGCGGCCTTGGCGTGGTCGGGCTTATTACGGCCCGCCGCCTTGAAAAGACCGGAACCCCGCAAGATGACTTGCCCTTGAAGGTTTACGCTTACATCCTGATCCCGTTTGCAGCCGCCTTGCCCGGTGCGATATGGCTTTACACCTCGATTTAACGCCCCAACGCGCCGCCCGTGTTGCGGATGATGGACTCGATTACCCGCCGGGTCTGCTGTGAGCCTGCCTCTTGACGCAACGCTGGGGCTAGCACCGCCATTGGGTCCGTCGACATAAGCGCTTTGGCGATTAGTTGCTTTGTTGCCTCGGTCTGGCCTTTGGACATAGGACCAAGCGTTGCCATGATTTGCGCCGCCGCATCCCCAAGCTGGAAGTTTCCAGCTTTTTGCAGCGCTTGGAAAAGCCCGCCCGATGTTCTGGATGCGCCTTCAATGTCTTGCAAATTGTTCGCCGTGGCTGAACCCTGAAGCGCCTTATTTTGCGTCATCCACATTTCTGTCTCGCGCGCAAGCCGCCGCGCGTATGTGTCGGGATCGATAGCCATTGCCGCCGCTTCTGCGTCCATCTTGGTACTTTGCACCGCCTTTGCGCGGTTCGCCGTTGGGGCTTTGTTTGCCTCAATGCCGGACAACATTCTGTCGCCGTAGCCCGTGCGTGCCGCCTGCTGCTGCTCCGGTGTCATCTTGCCGAACTGTTGGGTGGTGTCAGTTTCACGGCGCACGGGGCGCAACATATCAACGCCTTGATCTATCGCGTCGATTTCTGTGGACGCCTTGCGGAAACCATCGTTTGCGGTGCGATACATGTCAGACGAATTTTCAAGCGCTGCGTCCAATTCTTCCACAAGCTTGCCAAGTTCGCGCGCCTCATTATTGCGGCCTGCCCGCACCGCTGCGCCGATGTCATCTTGAATTGACTGTTTGACGCCAAGAACCCGGTCAAAGTCGCTCAATTCGCGGGATATTTCCCCGTTTGGCGGAGGCTTGGCCGCAAGCCTGTTGCGATATGATGCAAGTTTTCCGTCGATACCATCGCCCACAACGCCGCTGCCATTCATGCCGCCAATGCGGTTATCAATGACGGAAATAGCGCCGCGCACGTCAACTGGTGCCGCATTGCCGCGCGCTGCTGAATACGCCGTATCCGCCGCCTTGCCGCGTGCGCTAGTCATCGCTGTGCGGGTTTGCTCCGCGCTTTGCCCGTTCATCCCGAACGCGTCATCAATAAACCTAGAAACCCGTTCGGGCTGTCCAAGCTGGCGCTTCTCTAGGAAGTCAGCCAAATCAAGCCCCGCTTTGCTGTCGCCGCCCCGGACAATGCCGTTCGCGGTCCTCTGCCCCGGCATACCTAGCGCGTCCATTAGTGTGTATTCGGGTTGACCATCCGCCGCCGCTTTAGCAATCGACCGCGCCACATCGTCGGAACCCTGCCCGCTTTTTTGCAGCGCCGATGTTATAGTGCGGTTTGCTTTGCCTTGGTTCGCGCGGCCAAGGGCAAGGTCGATAAGCCCCCCGGCTGGGTCACTCAACAGGCGTGTAGCCTTAGACCCTGCCAAGGCCGCAACAGGAGCGCCGCCGCCAAGAATGGAACCCAAAAGCCCGCCCGCGAGTGCCTTCTTGCCCACATCCACGCCGTCAGCGTTGCCCGCGCCTTGCAGTGTTCCCTCAACCGCACCAATCCCCGTACCGCGCGCGATGGTGTTCCAGATGGTCGCCCCGGTGGCTATTGGCAGGGTTGTAAGGGCTTGCACAACCGCGCCGCCAACGTCCCCCGCCATAAATGCGCCGGGGTTCGCCTCCCTCGCATCGTTGAACTGCCCGCGCTGCAAATCTCGGCTTTGCTCGTACCTGTCGCCAAAGCTTCCGGAATAATCAAACAACCGTTTGCCGCCGCCCTCGTTTGGCACGGCCCCGGTGATTGCCGACATAACGCCCACCGCGTTGTCAGCAAGGCCATAGCTTGCGCCGTTCTGCCCACCCATTGCCAACGAGCGGGCTTTGCTGCCCAATTCGGCAACGGCCTCGCTGTTGGTTGAAGCGCCGCCCTTTGGTGCTGGGAAGCTGTTTAGGGCATCGGCCATTTGGGCGCGCGTCATACTGGACGGAAAGCGAACGGCGCGACCATCTGGCAGGGTTATGGTGACATATTCAGTCATTCAAATTTCCCCGTTGCTGGGTTGTAGGTCGGGATATTGTCGGCTGGCGCTGTAACGCCCGCCGCTGCCGATGGTGCTGGCGGTGGCGCTGCGACCGCTGTCGGGTCGTAACGGATTTGCGCATAGTAATCAGCAAGCGAGCCGCCCCCCGCAAAGTGTTGCGCCGCCTCCATTGCCGCAGTGTATGCTTTCGCCTGCACCGCCCGCTTGCTCTCAAGCCACATTTTCAACTCTGCTGGTTCTAGGTTGCGCGGCGCGGCTGTTTCCATCGCCAGTTCCATTTCGCCAGCACTCAACGCGCCGAATGTTACCGAGCCGATAACATCAAGCCCCATGCGGTTCATGTCGTTTCTTAGCGTAGCGGTCGCCAAATCAACGGCGGGCAACATCTTGTAGATAATGCCGGAATTAGCCCCCGTGTCGAGAGCTGCAATCGCGCTGTCGATTGTGCTTATGCTGCCCCTAGTCTGCGCTGCGGTATCTCCGAACGCCTTCGCCCATGCAGGCGATGCTTTGCCCGCCTCAATCGCCGCCGCCGCTTGGCCACCTGTTTCGATTTGGGCTTGATTTTTTCCAGTTTCTCGCGCGCCGTAAATGCTGCGCTGCCCGTCCGTATAACGTGCCTGTGCTTCCTGAACGTATTTTATCGCATCATTCCCGGTGAGAACCTCGCCGCCAATCGTTTGGACTTTTGTGGAACCGTCCCGCATAGTGAGGATCGTTCCGCTTTGATCCGGCATCATTGCGCTGCTCTGCACGTTGGGGTCCGCGTCTGCGCCTGTTGCCGCTTTATAAACCCCGCCCGCGTCTGTCATGCCCGCGTCAAACGCTGCAAGCTGCTCCGGCGCATTGGCGGCAATCCATGCCCGTGCCTGCGCCCGCTGCTGATCGGCCTGCGCCTGCTGCTGCGCTGTAACCGCGTCTTGACGGTCATAGCCGCGCTGCTCGGCCTCTAGCCCCCGCTGGTACTGTAGGTCGCCCGCCTCGGTCTGTCTGCGGCCCTGCATCCGCCCCCGCGCCGCGTCAACCATGCCCGCGTTGTCGATCCCCTGCATCCCGCCGATTGCCGCGCGAATACTGTCCGCCCGATCCGGCGACATACCTTTGAACAACATTCCCAAAAGCCCGCCAACGTTTTCCTCTGTGCGCTTGAATTGGCCTAAAAGCCCGCCTGTGTCTGCCATTGGGTCCGCTCCGTTCATCGTGCTTGTGCTGCTGCTTGTGGGGGCTTTGCCGATAGCGCGCATGGTGTCGGATGCAAGCCCTCGGTCGCCATGCTTAGACGCATAATCGGAAAGGCTAGTGCCGAATGAATCTGACGGGTTATATTTGCCGCCCGTTGCAACAAATTTCCGCGCGCCACCGGCCCCGCCAAGGTGGCCCATCGCAACCAATGCGCCCATATCAAGCGGCTTGCCGTTTACAACAGAGCCGACAAGCGGCCCTAACTTACTCTCAAGGTCCGCAAAATGCCACTTTTCTGCCGCCACCTGCAAATCAGGTGATGCCATGAATTGCTGTGGTGTAGTCCCTTGCGGGATTGCGCCCGCGTTCATAGCGTCTTGCAATCGCGCCTGCCCGAATTGAACGCGCCCGAAGTGGCCAGCCTTACCGCCCGCGCCCATTTCGCTATTCTTTGCCGCCCAATTCCCGCCGCTTTCGGAATTGATGAGGGATTGCAGGTAATTTGCCATCAAGGCGCCAGCGCCAAAATATCAAACAGGCCGGGCGTGTCTGTTTGCGTGGTCGTGGTCGGCGTGGTAATACCGCGGATCGCTGCCATATACCGCGACAGCGCGTCGTCCGCAAAATTCACATTGCCCTGGCTTTGCGCTTGGCCCGCGTCAATGATCTGCTGCATTAGCCCTTGCTGCATGTTGCCCGCGTTCATCTGCGCATTCAGGGCCGTGTTACCCTGCCCAAACCCAAGGTTAGAAAGTTGTGCGAGCGAATTGGCGGCGCTCATGTTTGCGCTGTCGAAAGCCTGTTGAGCGTTCGCATTGCCAACCGAAGCGTTGAGCGAATTGCTGGCGTTGGATTGGTTGGCCGATAGCCGGTTTTGAATGTCTTGAAACGCCGCCGCCTGCGCGTTGGTGTAGTTGTCCACATTCAAGCCCGAAAGTGCCCGCGCGCTGGTGTCTGCAAACCCTCGGTTGGTTTCCGCCTGCATTACGCCGTGTCGTGATCCGCCGAATGCGCCCGCCGCCGCTGCGTCCGTTCCGTTCATCGCCATAAGCCGCGCACGGTCAAGACCCTGCAAGGTTTGGTCCGTCACCGCCGAGGTGTAGGGGTTCATATACGGGTCAAGGTTGGCGTTGGATAGCTGCCCCACGCTAACGTTCTGCGCCTTGATTACAGGGGCTGCCGTTGGGCGATTGGTCAACATCTGCATCGCAGATTGAAACGCCGCCGCCGATTGGTCAAAAACATTCGGCCCTTGTGGCGCTTGCTGCGATTGTGGCGCTTGCTGCGATTGCTGGAAAGATAGCGCCTCGCCTGACCCCATAATATTGCTGCGGATCTCGTCAATACCTATCGTCCCGTTATCAAGCAAGCCCTGATAGAACGCCAATCCAGCCGCGTCTGGTGCGCGCCCTAGCTGGTTTTGATAGATGCCTGCAACGTCAGTCGCGGGTTGGCGAAGGGCAATCTGCTGGCTGCCTGAAACCATTTGCGCGCCCATCGTCATTCTGCCAGACGTGTACGGGTTAGCGCCGGTCGCCGTCTGTGTGTTGAATTGCGCGCTCGGTTCGTTAAGTTGCGCGCCCGGTGTGCTGAATTGAGGTGTATATATCATCATCAGTCAAACAACCCCCCCAAACCGCCGCCAATTCGCCCGCCGAGGCTCCCGCTTGATTTGCCCGGCCCGCCGCCGTCGAAGCGGTCACGCATACTGCCATATTCGCCGCCGAAAGCGCCATTTAGCGAGCTATTAAGGCCCCCGCTATTGCTCGGATTGCCGCTGCTCTGCGTGCCCCCGCCAAAAGGGTTTTCGTGGACGTTTCCGCCCTGGATCGGGTTGCCGTTTGCGTCAACGCCCGGCATTCCGCCCGTTTGCCCTGACCCCTTGCCGACAAGCGCGGCAATCGCGGCGTATAATTCAGGGTTTGCCGCCTTCAGTTCTTCCATGTTGCTTTGATACAGGTCTTGAGATGAATACCCCGTGATGCCGTTCCCGTAGTTTTTAGCCGTGGGGATATTCATTGGTGCGGTTTGCAATCCCAAGCTGCCCGCCATTTGATTCGCGCCATTCATCGCGGCCATTTGCTGACCCGTGAAGGCGGCAATCTCCGGCCCATACTTTGGGATATAGCCCAATGCGTTGCGGTTCTGCGCCAAGGAAAGCGCCGCCTTTTGCGCATCCTCAATATAAGCGGGAATCGTTTGTTCGCTTTTCTTTTCACCGAATAGGCTCATGTTATCGCTCTTTCCATTGTCACGGCTGTTTCGTGCCAGCCGCGATGTTTCAGAACCTTGCGCCAGCCAATCCGGCCTGTCTGCGTCATTGCCTCGCAACCTTGGGTTTTCCCCCAAGCTGCCACCGCGTGTTCCATTTGTTCTAGTTCTTCGCCGCATCCGGCAATTATTCCAACGTGCAAAACCTTGCGGCCTGCCCGCGTCTTGATCTGCGTTATGGCTAGGGCATCTTTACCCGGCCAAAGCTGCATCCGCCCCGCCGCGCACTCTGCGAGCAATTCCTCGGCGGTATATTCGCCGTCACGCGCAATGGCCTTGGCTACCAGGTCAGACAGCCGCAACATTGCCGCCATTGTCCACCGTTAGCGTCCACCAAGTACCATCCGGGCTTTGCAACCTGATCGTACCAGATACAAAATTCTCACGGTCGCGCTTGATGTTCTCGCCGTCGGCCTTTTCGATTTGCCGGTTGCGCTCATTCTGTGCCGCGTCACCCCTTGGCAGTTTCATCGTTTGCCCCTCGGCTGCACGTCAAGGCGCGGGATGCCAACGCGAAAGTCCTTACTAAACACCCCGTCAACGCGCATCCGTCCTTGTCTGCCTGTGAAGCGCACGCTGGTCGGGGAATGCAGCATATAAGGCCCGTGCGTACTCTCTGGCCCGTTGGGGTAGCGCCGCGTCTTGAATGTCGCCGTGACCTCGCCCGCCGTGCGCTCGTCCGGGTATAGCTTGGTTGCCGTGAATGTGTTGTCGCCGGTCCCGATCATAAAAGGCCCGCTCTCGGCATAGACAGGGAAGCCAAACGGCACAAAGCCTTTTTCATGCTCATACAGCACCAAATCAGACCCCACCGCCAACGGGTAAGGATGCACGCCCCGGTCAAGTCCAGCCGTGCGCGATAACGCCCCGGTGGCCCATGTGGCCTTGTCGTAGTTGAACACAACGTATCTATCGTTTTCGGTGTCCAAGTTGCTGGTGTAAAACCACCAGATTTCCGAAAACTCCGAAACGCGCATTGCGTGGACGTGTGACCCTGTGAACGGCCCAAACTCTCCAAATACATAATCTGATACATCGCACTGAATACGCTGCACCACGCCGCCTTGATATGCAAAGAACCCGCCAACCCCCATCCAGAACGCCGTTCCATCCACAACCTCAACGGCGTTTTTGCCGATGATGCCGCAAGACGTTCCTGCCCGCTCGAATGAGTGAACCAACTGCGGCCCAACATAACGCGCAACGTGGGCATCGTTGTCCGTGAATATCAGCACCTCGCCCTGAACGCTGACCGCCGTGATGATGTTGCCCGATGTGTTTAGCGTGTAGTCGCCCGCTTCGTTTGTCGCCGTTGGGGTCCAGACCGTGTAGTCCTCGCGGTCGCACCACGCCACGTTGCGCGGGTCGCCATTGGCCCCAAGCGCAAACAGAAAGCGGTTGTCCGAAACGACGATCCCCGCGTTGCCCGTTGGTGCGCCTGCTACTACCTGCGCCGTTGCTGTCTCATCCCGCGCCCAGTAGAATATCCGCCCGTCAGCGCCTGAACATGCCACCAGGTCTTGACCCCAGTTGTCTATGCTCCAAATCGTTGCGTCCAGCCCTACGCTGCTGTTTGTGTAATCGCTGCCATATGCGCCCCGGCCATAAGCGCCGACCCCGTAGCCGACCGCCTGCCGCCCGATAGCCTGCCCTCCGGCAAGGTCTGCCGGTGTGATGTCAATCAACTGCCGCTCGCGGTTGTAAACCTGCAAAGACGCTGGCCCACCAAGCGCAACAAAGCGGTGCCCGTTGTTGGCCCGCCATGCGTGGATGGACCGGATAACGCCCGCCGTTTCCGTCTCCTTGAACGCTTCCCAGCCGCCGACCGGGCGTAACGACCCCTCATGCCAACGCACTAAGCTGGCATCGCGCCACCGCCCGGTGCTTTGCAGGTCCGTACCGTTGCGGTATTGACCTGGGGGCAGTTCAATCGGCATCAGCATCTTAAGCGCCCGCCTCGGTCTGCTTGTAAATCAGGATTTCGCCGCCCGTGATATTGGACGCCGCCGTGCAAAATAGGCGCAAATAGCGGGTTGTTGCATTTGCTTTGCGATACCCGCCGCCAAAGCGGTTATAGTTTACGCTGCTGAATGTGGTGAATGCGGTGCTGTTGGCCCCGGCAACCTCAAGCTTCAGCGTGGTTGGATATGTCGTAGATACTAGCCCTAGTGTGTAGCTGGTCCCGTCAACGCCGCCCGTGCTATATGTTGCGGCTGCATCGTCATAGGTCACACCGTCCGCCGATGTGCGCAGGGCCAGCGTGTCCGTAGACGTGCCGCCGATGCTGCATGTCAAGCCGCGCGCAATGATGACATAGTTGCAATCATCAGCCGGTAATGTGATGTCAACGTTTGCCGCGGCAACGCTGATTGTGATTTTCTCAACCCAGCCGGTAGCGGCTTTGATAGCGGCATCGATCAGGTCAAAGTTATCGTTCAGCTTTTCGTCCCAAGTCTCGTCCGACCCGTTCAATTCGGGCTTAACAAAGCTATAGGTTGCTGTCGTTGTATCGGCCATTAGCGCGCCCTCGGTCTAATTACTGTCGCCCCGCCATAGCGGCCAATCTCGTCAGTCTTGTTTAGGTTTGTGACCGCAGCCGCATATAGCCCGGCCCAGGTTGTGCCTCGTGCGTCCTCCATCAAGAAGGGCGCGGATTGCAGCAACGTACCGTAAAGGTAAACATCGGGCGCGGTGGTCAAAAGCCAGTTGCTCGGCGCTACATCAGACAGCGCGGGCAATGTGGCGGTGTATTGCATCGTTCCGGTATAAGCCCCGTCAGGGTCCGGCCAGAGTTCAATCTGCGTTCCAAGCGGTGCATAGAGGCACGGCTGGCCTGCGCCGATGCCCGTGTATCTGCGTGATGCCATTTCCTCAACGCTGGCAAGCGTCAGCCTGTTGCCGTTGCAATCAAGTCGGATGGTTGCCAGATGATCGGCGGGCAAGTCCACAAAGCGCGTGGATATATCCAATTCCGCCGATGTAACGCTTTTGCGGTGTCGCACGTCGCGGTTGATCTGCGCCTCGGCCAGCGTGATAAAGTCGCCAATATCGGGCAGGTCGTCGTGGTCTAGCCATTTGGCAACCGCGCTTTTCAACTCTGAATAAGTCGCTAATCCCATCAGGCTATCCCTTGCATGTTCCGGCGTGGCGGCGCTTTCCAGACAACCGTTTTAGGGTTTTCCAGAACGTCGACGGCCATACCGCCGAAGGCATCCGCCGCATGGCTGGACCAATCGTGATCCGGTCCAAGGTTGGCGTTGCGGTGGCGGTCAATCTTTGCGTGATACCAGCCCAAAGCCTCACGGCCCGGCTTGGTTGTTTCTGCGTTGAACCTAACGCGCGGGAATACCCGGCGCACGGCCTCAACCCTGTGCATTGCTGCCCCTGATCCGGCGTTAGGCATAACCTCGGCTTTGAACCCTGCTGACTCTAGCGCGCTGCGTGGCGTAACGCGGTTTACAATGTCGTGTTTGTGTCCATCGTGCGGCAACATCATAACCGCCTCAGAATAGCCTTGGCGGTGCAGCCAGCCGATATGCTCGGCCATTGGTTGCCCTACCGCCTCATAATAATCCAACACGTTGATAAGGTCGCCAACGAATTGCACAACCCAGATTGCCGTTGCGTCCGATGTGCGGCTAGTTCCGCCGATGTCCCAATATGCGTACTTGCGCATAATCGGATCGGCGGGGATTGTCGTGATGCGCCCGTCTGTTGCGGCTCTCTCTAGCGCCTCGGCAAAATACGCGCCTTTGACAACGCGGATGTAACCGCCTTCCCAGACGTGGTCGTATTGCTCCGGGTCGTTCTGTTGATCGCCTCGGCGCTCTTGCTCCAGCACGTCTGGAAACCAAGGGTTATCATTCCAGTTGGCCTGGACGACTATCGCGCCCTCAGGTGGTGTTGGCCCGCGCAATAGCTGGTCAACGGGGTCTTCTGCCCGCCGGGGGTTCCAGCTAAACCATAGCTCGGAGTTTTCCGCGCGGATTGTCGGGCGTAGAAGTTGCAGCGATAAAGCAGAAAGCGTTTGGGCTTCCTCGATCCAAGCGCAAGAAAAACCTTCCAGCGATTTGATGCTCTCCGCGCTGTGGTCCTGCATCCCCTGAAAGATTATGGTGCCGTTGCCGGGTGTCTCAATAAAGTCGTTGGTCGCGCGAAACCCTTGTTTCCAAAGGTCATATTCCTCAATCTTATCCTCAAGCAATCGTTTTGCAGACTGCTTGAGGGTCTTTTGCACCTCACGAATACAGACCGTTCGCCGCCCCGGCTGCGCAAGATGAGACTTGATCACCTCCTCCGCAAAGAATTGTGACTTCCCCGACCCGCGCCCGCCATATGCGCCTTTATAGCGTGCTGGTGCTAATAGCGGGGCAAACGCCGCCGCCGTTCTAGTTCTTAGAATGGACAATTTCAGTCACGATTTTGTGGACGAGCGGCGCGTCTGGATCGCCTGCTATCTGCGTGGGCAAAACCTTACCAAGCAATGACATAAACGGGCCGGGGTTTTCGATTGCCTGCAATGTCAGGTATCCGACCATCCCGCCCTTGCCGCCTGCGTTCTCCGCCGCTTGCAAGATTGCGTCTTTGATGATTGCTGTGGTTTTGTTCAATGAGCCCTTGCGCCTGCCCATGCCTGCTGCTGGCGGCTTTGGCGCACTAGATTTCACTTGTTTAGTGGATTCAACCATATGCCCGATCCAGTCCGTTGCCGGGTGCTGGCCTCATATTGGGAATGCAAAAAGCCCGCGACCAGTTAAGGTGCGGGCTTCTTCGATTGTGATTACTGTGGCAGTAAGTTGTCAGTTTGTCAAGGCTCGCAACGCTGCGACAAACACCGCCCCGCGCGTTGTGGGCTTCCCGTCTGCCCATAGTTCCGCGCCTTGCCCGTTAATGCCGCCGTCTAGCGCCTCCTTGATTGCGCGGATCATCTGCGGTGCCGGTAGCGCATTGATGCGGGCGTCCCACATCTGGCGGGCATGTTTGGCGGCGGCGTCCCGTTCTTCCCCCGTGCGCAGATCAACGGTTAGGCTTGTGTCGGTTTGCATTGCGTCTGAAATCATGGTGAAGGTCGAACACTTCGGCCCGTCTGGAATACCGTTGCGCAATCGGCTGTTGCGGCGCGATGTGCATATCCCCTGCCATGCCTCTTGCATCGCCACCCTGTCACCCGTTGCGCTGGCAATGCAACAATCGGCCTGTGTGCCTCTCGTTGCCGCTTCGTCGGGCTTGATACCGAACACCCGCGCCCGTGCATCGATTACCACCTTGCGCGGATCTTCCTGCGGCTCACGGCTGCCTTGCATCGGCGGGGCGGTTGCTATCTCACCACCCGGCAGGCTTATGCTGCGGCTGCGCTTGCGGCTCCTGCGTTGTGCCTTGCTGGTCATCACTTGCCGCCTTTCAAAATCTCGATATGCCGTTGCTGGTCTGCCGTTTCGCGTTGCAGGCGCTCGATTGTGGCCGTCTGCGTGTCGTTGATGGTTTCCAGAAACTTGATGCGGTCGGTTAGGCGTCTTTCGTTTGCGGTTGTCATTGCTGCTGCCCTCGTTTGTTGTTGTGTGCCGCGCCTCGCCCTACAAGGATAAGGGTCTGCGCGGCTTGCGGGGTTTTGGGTGAACGGCCCGGCACTATCCGCATGATCCGCCAGCTTTGCCCGCTGGTCAGGGTGTGGGTGCCGTGTACCATTGAAAAAAATTCAGCCCAGACTCAAGCGCTGCCCGCAGCCTATCGTTATCGGCTTGCAGGGCGTCACGCTCGGCCTCAGCCTTTAGCTGTGCGGCGTGGGCTTCTGCGGCCTGTTCAAGGCTCGCAAGCTCCTGCATTGCGCTTTCACGGACTGCGGCCTCTGCCTTTTCGGCGCGGGCGAGGATGGCGTCATATGCGGTCGCATAGACAAACTCACCGCCAACGCAGGCAACCATTTCGCCGTCATCCCCCCAATCGACCCGTTCCACCGCTTCCCGGCTTGTGTCTGGTGTCTCGGTCATGCTTTTACCCCATTCTTTCGCGGCTCACGTTGCGCGGTGCGATATGCCAGTGCGCCGTTGAGTGTGTCGATTGCGCCGCTGATGTTGCCCGTCTCCAGCTTTACGGCGGCCAGTGCTATTGCCTCGCGCTGTGCCACAACATCCGCGTGCAGCGACTTCTTGTCGGATTTCAGATCATCAATCACGCGGTTGAGGCGTCCGATTTCGTTCATTGCGGTTTGCGATGCTAATGGCTTCATTCATCGCACCCCGCGATTAGAGCCTTGATCTGGGCGGTAAGCCATGCGCGGGCGGGGTTTCCCGCAGGGCGCTGGTCAACATCTGTTAGGTCGGCCCAATCAATTGATGGGTCATATTCCAGCGCCAAATCTGCGCCGTGTACCGGGCAATTGAAATCAGGTGACACGCGGGCATCATCAGATAAGTGGCAGCTACCAACCTGATACCACCACCCCGGCAACACCGCATCATGCAGCGCCTTGGCCGCGTCCATTGAACCGTGGTAGGAACGCCACGCCCTACCCATTTGTGATGACATTTTTCCATCATCGTGCCTTGTGCAAGGTAGATGCATCCATCCTTCATCTTGCTGAACCGCGCTACCTGCCTCAATCGCCACCAACAAATCTTGCAGTGCTTTTTTCTGTGTCATAGTTCACCTTTTGCGATGCTGGCCATTTTGCGGACGGTTGCGTTTGCGCCGGGGGTTTCAAGGGCTGCGATGCGGGCGAGGCGTGATCTTTGCTCAATCTGGTTTCTCGTTGCTTGGCGCAATAAATCTGGCTGCCCTACAAGCCACAGGCCCGCGATGATAAGGCGCTCAGCTATCCAATATCTGAATTTCATCCCCACACCCTCCGAAACGCCCACCGCACGGCATACCCGCGCAAGAATGACGCCGCCGTGTAAACCGCCGTGATGCCCAATGCCTCGCCGTGCGAAGGCGCGAAGCCCCAGAGCGGCAAAACGTGGAATGTCAGCGCCCACGAGACTGCAAAGCCGATTGCGGTGCTGATGAAGGTTTCAAGCGCGGTCATGTATCGGCCCCAACGCGGCCCGTAGAGCGGCCTTCCTGCGTTTGGGCTACCCGTATCGCCTGCAATGCCTCTTGCGCGGCTGAACGGGCGTCATTTGTGGCCTTTGCCCCATTGACTTGCGCATCGTACCCCTGCTGCGGATTATGGACCTTTGCCCGCTTCAATCTCTCACGCACCGCCTTTCGGCTGATTTCAACAACCGCCGCGATTTCCCTGATTGGCTTCTTGTCCAGATACATGCGGATACAAACCTCGCTAACCCCGTCACTTGCTCCATTCCCGCGGCGGGTGCGGGATCTGTTGGCATGGCTGATCTGACGCATTTCCTTCCAGCTAGGCGGCGTGTCGTCTACGCCCTCAATCTGCCATGTGTAGGTGTTCGGCGGGCATCTTGTGAAAGCACCATCCATGACAGGCAGGCCATAACGGGCGGATACATCGGCTGCGATTTGTTCTGCGGTCATTGTGCTGCGCTCCGAATGCTTTTGAATTGCCAGTCTTGGGCGGCTACCAGCGTCCCAATGATATCCTGCCTTAGCCGCTCGTAGGTTTCGCGAAACTCCATGTCTTTCAGGATGATTTTCGAAACCTGCTGGTCGCCATACATGACGCTGGTGTGGTCGCGCTGACCGAGGCGCTGCCCGATGCTGGGATACGAATACCCGGCCTCGTGGGCGATGGAATAAACGATGAAGCGCGGGTGGGCGTACTGCCGAAGCCTGCGCGGCCCCGTGATGTTATCGGCGCGAAGGTTGAAAGCCTCGGCAACGGCGTTGGTGATTTCTGCGATGGTGGGTTTCATGCTGCACCCCCAGCCTTGCGGGCCGATGCGGTCATAAGCGGGTTGGCGGCACGGGCCAGGCGCAGCGCAACCATTTCGGGGCTATCGTCTGACTTGCCGATCGACCAATGAGGCGGCGCTGCCTGCGGGTCCGATACCGCGTCCACCTCGTCCCATGTTTTCGCCATTGGCCGCTTTTTGATGTCGTGAAACCGTTTTGCGGTGAAGCCATTGGTTTGCATGATGCGCTCCGCCATTTCCTTGCAGCGTGGTTCGCGGGCTTGCTCGGCTTCGTACTCGGCCTTTTGCGCCGCTACCTTTTCCCGCCGTGCCAGTTCGTCGGTCAGCGGCTTCATCGCGCGGCCCACCAAAATCACAATCTCGCCCGGCGATGGTCTGCGGGTTCCGGTCTTCACCCAAGTGTCAAACGCTTGCTGCACGGCCCAATCGGGGAACGACTCCAGCGCGGTCAAAAACTCACCACGGGCAAGGGCTTTGGTTTCCGCGTCAAAATCGGGGTCGTAGTAATTCGCCAGAACTGCGTTGACCCGCTTAAGTGTCGCCCCTTCGTTGAACGGCGAAAGGATCGCGGTTTGAACGGTCGATACTGACTGCGCCGCTAGTGAGTTGGTTGGCGAACTCGTTGATAGCGCGGTCTGATTGTGAACGGTCATTGCGGCCTCCGGTGATTGCTGTGAGTTGGCGCGGCTGAATTTCGTCGGTCCATCGCTTTTGATTTAGGAATGAAGCTGGATGGATCGGATTGGCTTGCGGGTTTGATTGCCGCCATCGGTCATACCAATCGGCAGCGCCATCGATCGCCCTGATCCTGTCAGCCTGTGAAAGCTTAGACCAAGCCTTACTGGCTGCGTCCTTCGCAATCTTGACAGGCCAAACCGCCCAGAAGTCCGAAAAAGGCAAAAGACTTTCCTTTTCCTTTTTTACCTCTGGTATTGAATCCTTCTTCTCGTTTGTATCGGTCGTGTATCGGTCCTGTATCGGAACCGTATCGGATGCTTGTGCGCCATTCTGATATTTGCCGTAATTACAGATGGTTACGATGCTTATACCTGTATCGGTTTCAACACAGATCATTTTCAGTTTTTCAATGCGTTTTAGGTAGCGCTGCACTTTGGCTGCGGTCCAAGACCATGCCTTAGACATAAACCGCACCGATGCGGCTAGCTGCCCGCGCTTGGTATCAGCGACATAATCGCCCGCCCGCACCGTGCGCTCTTTCCATGACGCTTCCATCACAAGCCAAACCCAAGCCTCGCGCTCGGTGAACGGCTCGTCACGGAAAGCCTCGCTCAAGAAAAGGCGTCTGGATATGTTAATCGTTCCGCTCAACGCGCTATGGCCCCCAGTATTCGGGACAGTTCGCCAGAAGTTTCCTCGCTCAAAGCGCACCCCTGCAACACCATCCTAATAGCATCAGGCAATAGGATATCTGGGTTTGCGGCTATGCGGATGGAACGGGCGAACGCCCTGATGCGGGTGATGCGGCCCTTCGCCTCCAGTGCATTTATCAACCTGTGGATGCCGGACTTTGAGGACAGGCCCATCTCTACTAGCATTTCATCATAGCTTGGCGTTACAGCGCCCGCGTCACACTTGCGCTCGATAAACGACAGCAGTTTAGATTGCTGGGGTGTAAGCCCTGAATGGTCTTTTTGATTTTCGACACTTGCGGAATCATCGCGCAAGCCTATATTGCTGAAATCAGCCATTTGCGTCTCCTCTAAAGGCGCGTTTAGGTCAGGGGTCGCGCATGTTTCCAGCAGGCGCGGCCCTGTTCCGTTTATGAGCGATTTCCCGTCAAATTGCAACATGATTTCGCCCCCTAAGTTAATGATTTATCGGATTAAAACGGGATTCCGTCGTCCATGTCTGGCCCGCCGCCGCCCTGATCGGCAGGTGGTTTCTGATACCCGCCCGCATCACCGTTGCCGCTTGGCTTGCCGTCCAGCATTTCCAACTTGCCGTCGAAGCCCTGCAACACAATCTCGGTCGAATACTTGTCAGCGCCGCTTTGGTCCTGCCATTTGCGGGTTTTCATCTTGCCTTGAATGAATACCTTGCTGCCCTTGCGTAGATATTGCTCGGCAATGCGGATCAGACCCTCTTGGAAAATGGCAACCGATACCCATTCGGTGCTTTCCTTGGTTTCGCCGCTGGCCTTGTCTTTCCAGCGCTCGGAAACGGCCAGATTGAGGTTGCAAACCTTGTTGCCGTTGGAAAAAGTCCGCACTTCGGGATCGCGACCCAAGTTTCCGATAAATTCACATTGATTGTGCGCCATGTTATTTCACCTCATTTTGGTTGATTGGTTTGTTTTTCAAATCCAAGGCCACATTGCGCCAATGCCCGCAAAGCCTTAGCAGTTCCCGACTCCGCGCCGGAAATT
>Ga0129324_10000652_pt1 | contig 24426 bp, 23 predicted proteins | sample CPBDNA_7_FD_96879 | JGI IMG/M metagenome (GOLD analysis project Ga0129324, IMG submission 96879) | Freshwater to marine salinity gradient microbial communities from Chesapeake Bay, USA - CPBay_Spr_15_0.2_DNA | ecosystem: Environmental > Aquatic > Marine > Coastal | place: USA: Chesapeake Bay... | reverse complement strand
TGTGATAAGCATGATCCTGCATATTATCAACGATTTAAAGAATGGGCAGATGAATATTTCTTTATCAAGCATCGCAATGAAGCAAGGGGAGTTGGTGGAATTTTCTATGATTATATAAATAGCGGTGATTGGACAAAAGATTTTGCTTTTACGCAAGATGTGGGTAAAGCATTTCTAGATATATATCCTAAAATAATTTTAAAGCATAAAGATAAAATTTGGACTGAAGAACAAAGAGAGATTCAGCTGAGAAAAAGAGGCAGATATGCTGAGTTTAATTTAGTTTATGATCGTGGAACTCGCTTTGGTTTCATGACTGGTGGAAACACAGAAGCAATCTTAATGTCTCTTCCTCCTGTTGCTAAATGGGACTGAATATATAGAGGTCTAGAGAATTGGGAGTGAAGTGATAACTTTACTCCTAAACCCCTCTATGCTTATCAAGTCTGTTTGGAAGTGCAAGAATTTTTCTTCTTCTTTTTTATTTCTATTTCTGCAAATTTCCTAAAGGATTCCAACGCAATTGATTTATGAAATGGCGCTGAGACCATGCTATATGGTTAAAATCTTTGAATTTATAATAAAGTTTTAGCCATCTTTTGTAGGTGAGATAATGCCCCTCCTATTCTGTTTCAACAGATGTGCAAAAGTCATATGCCGTTTTTCCAGCTAATTTTATGCCATCAGATGCAAGCATTGTCGCTTCAATTAGAGTACTCTGAAGCAATCCTTGAGCTAGAGGAGAATCAGTTACTCGGGCTAATAAATAAGGAATATATGAGTCTCCAATTATTAAATGCTGAGGAACTCCTAAAGATAAAGATATAACCTTGGTTGCGCTTGATAAGGCCATAGAAGTTGCAAAATTATTCAAAATATCGAGGCTGAGCATTTCAGAATAATATTTGCTCCATAGTTTATGTTCATTCTCACCATTAAGCTTATCTTTTAAATATCTAATGCTTGGATTTATTATAAAAGATCCGATGAATAATCCAGAGAGATAGGAGCTTTTCGGAGAGAAAGCAGTAGGCTCTGCTTCTTGGTAAGTATCTTCTAAAGCACTTAAGCTAGCTTCTTCTCCTTCTGATATTGTATGAATGGGTAAATCAAGGTTATTTTGGGCACTCTCTGCATCATAAAGTAAATCAAACTTTCGTGCAGTAAATGAGTTATAGCAATTGGGGGATATCTTCTGATAAAGAGGTAATAAATTATGCTCCTCAACAAGATCTAAAATTGTTTTGCCATCTTTATTGCGTAGTTCTGTAGTAGCTCCAGCATCTATTAATAATTCGGCCATATAATATTTTTTCAAGATAATAGCTAGATGCAAAGCTGTATTACCTTCTGCATTTTGGTTATTAATATTTTCTATATTATGATCTATTTGCTCCAGTAAACCGCCAGTATCATGCGTTATAATATATATATGTATGGCTTCATTAGAGTCTACCATAACCGCTAAGACTTCATCAGTGGTCTTGCAATCTTTTATTAAATCAATGTTTTTACCTTTAGAAGTAAAATACAACGTTATTTTATCTAAGTGGCAAGTTAATTCCACAGACATATGTCTATCTTTATAAGAAGAAATATCTAATCTAGGCAGCAGACCATCTAACCTATTGGTTATCATATCTGTGATACCAACTTCTCCTATATTATTAAGAAGATCTTCTAACTTATTTCTAATATTTATTAGAAGCTCATAAGTTTTATAGTCTATATTGCGATTTTGCGAATAAATTGTAGATTTACGGTCTATGCCTAAAACAGTGTTAGCTTTAAGACATTTTCCTAAGCTTCCGTCATCTTTATTTAGAGCTTCGTTATATAAGTCTTTTCTACTCTTTTGTAACTCCTCTAGCTGACTAAGCGATTGAGTGAATTTTAAAAATCCAGGAGCTAATCCTTTAAATGAAGTGCAGCTATTTTTTTGCTCCTCTGAAAGTTTTTCCATTTCTAACAAATATTGGATAGCAAAAACATCGCATCCATAGGTTGCCTGCTGCAAATAGTGTGCGACTCCATTAGAGTCATACTGAATAACTTGCGCATTTATATTTCTAGACAGCCTAGCAATCTCTTTAAGAAAACTAGGCATTCCATCAACAGAAAATATTTTTAACCCTGTTGCAGAAGAATATATTTGTAGGGGCGTAAAGTGCGAGTCAGAATAGAGCACGATATTATAATGAAATTCTCTCCCTTGAAACTCTTCAGAATTTATCAATGAAGCTAGAGAGTCTATTTCATCTTTATGCAGTATGAAATTTGAAGCTTCAGTTGCTGAGGTTCGGAACTTTGTTGTTTTTAATATCAAAGATACCAAGACAGGGCTAAAGAATATTTTTTCATTCAAAAAATCTAATTGTTTTGTATTTAAAGGAGCTTTTGTTAAAAAGAAATAATCTAATATTTCTTTCTTTCTGAACATAATGTTTTCATGGGCAGATAATTCTTCTCTAATTTTGTGGTACATAAAAAAACTCTTATAAGGTCCAAGCAACTTAACATTCAAGTAAATAATCTATATTTCGCCTTGTTATAAATAGAAAGCAAAACTTATAAATAGTTACTCTTGCTTCAAAGGAGATATTAATTTTTTTTAATAAAGATGTCAATGAGCTTGTATCTTGTCTTTTTTTAGATATTAGAGGCGCGGGCAAGGATCCTCGTTTTTTTGCTACTGGTATTTCAGTAGTTGCGCATATGCGCTCCCCTCTTGTTTCTGCTGTTCATATGAATACTCGTTATATTGAAACTAGTAAAACTTGGTTTGGTGGCGGGGCTGATTTAAATCCGATGATAGAAAATGATGAAGATAATCAAGAATTTCATCAGGCTTTTAAAGAAGCATGTGATAAGCATGATCCTGCATATTATCAACGATTTAAAGAATGGGCAGATGAATATTTCTTTATCAAGCATCGCAATGAAGCAAGGGGAGTTGGTGGAATTTTCTATGATTATATAAATATCGGTGACTGGACAAAAGATTTTGCTTTTACCCAAGATGTAGGCAAAGCATTTTTAGATATTTTTCCAAAATTAGTGCTAAAGCATAAAGATAAAATTTGGACTGAAGAACAAAGAGAGATTCAGCTAAGAAAAAGAGGCAGATATGCTGAGTTTAATTTAGTTTGTGACCGTGGAACACGTTTTGGTTTTATGACCGGTGGGAACACAGAGGCCATTTTAATGTCACTTCCACCTATTGCAAAATGGGACTGAATATATATTGAAATATTGTAAGGAGAAGGAGTTGAAGTAATAACTTTGCTCCTAAGCTCCTCTGCCTTGATTTCTTTTATTGGGGTTTGCCACCGGTCTGTTCCTTTTTACCTCAGTCTGTTTCAACTCTCCTCTGTTTTTTGTATCAATTGCGCTGTTTCCATGAACTTCATTCATGAATTTCCCAACTTCACTCATAACTGCAAAAGCTTTATTATAAAGAGGCAATTTATTAGCTATCTCAGGATTATATCCTTTGTCATTCAATAACCCTTCTAATACTTGAGTTTTTATATCACTAGAATATTTTTTTAATATTTTATCTACTTCTTCATTCTTGCCATTAGCTAAAAAGGCACCAATAGATGTTTTAAGCAGATCAACAGAGTGTTCTTTAGGCATCATTTCTATTATTTTTATAGTATTCTCAATATTGGTTGAGTCTAGTCTTGCTTCTTTAGTAAGTACAAATTTAAGTGGTTCTATAAATTCATGGTGCTGATCTGCAGGACAGATAATAAGCAGTAAGCGAATTTGTTTTAGATCTGGGGTTTCTTTGTTGGATTCTTTGGTGATGGCAACTTTAAATGGTTCAATGAGTTTGTGTCGTTGATCTTGAGGAAATTTTTTCAATATAAAAGAAAATATTAATGGATCCAGTTCTTTTTGCTCTATGATTTTAGTGAAAGTAATTTTAATTGTTGCTATGAGCTTATGGCGTTGATCCTCAGATAGTGTGCTAATTACTGACAAAAGTGAGACTATACGTGGTTTTTCTTGTTCTGTATGTTTAGTTATAGCAGTCTTAATTTCTTCTATAAGTTTATGGTGTTGATCTGCAGGTATAGCACTTATTAGTGTAGAAACATTATGTAGATCTCTAACTTTAGTTATGGCAATTTGCAATGGCTCTATAAATATATTCATTCTATCTTCTGTCATTTTGCTGAATACATAACGAAAAGATTCACTATTAGATGGCATATAATAAGATACTAGATAATTAGGTAAATCATTATTATGGAGTAAATAGTCGGTTGAGATATTGACCATTCTTCCGTTTCTTTTAACATAATAATCATCTAAGTCAAAACCTTTTTCTACAAGATTTTTTATTACCTTGGATCATGTTGCACCGCATGATCCAAGGTTAGAGTGTATTCGCCTTTTACATTTTTCATATAAGGATTTTCTTTATAATATGCAATAATATCCGCATCTCTTTCAGGTTTTAATAGAGTGGCAAGTTCTCTTATCTGTCCTACAGGGTATTTGTAGTTTTTTAATGCATTTCTTGCAATATTTCCACTAATCTCACTTTGAGAAAAATCTTTAGCAAATTCTTGTATAATTTGATGATTTTCATCTAATAAAGAACATAGAGTTTGAGAGATTTCTACTTGTAATCTATCTGGAATTTTATTTGTTTCTTGCCAGTTTTTAATATCCATAACTAAAGATAATTCGTCTTCTTTGCTTCTTTCTTGATCAATCATATTATTAATCAAATCAGGTAAAGTAAGCTGAATTTTTTTCTTTATTGACTCTGGGTCCACGACTCTAATTTCAACATCACTATGAACTGAGTTTAACGCATCGCCAAGACGGTTAATTGTTCCCCCTCTGCAAACAGATTCATCATCTATATCTGGAGAGAATTTATGCTCATCAATATTGTCATGTCCATGATCAATATTATATCCTCTCCTCATAGAATATAATCCAGATATTAATTTCATTTGAGCTTCAATTTTGCATAATTTTTGTTCTAATGATTCAAGTTCTCTATAATCTCTTCCTGCTCTAACTAGCTTATCTTCATTTTTAGAGGCAGAATATGCTAGGGCCATCATTTCTTTTGTTGTGAAGCCATTCTCCATTGCTCTATTCACATCAAAAGTATATTCATATTTATCACCAATATGACCATGATTTATAACATCATCAATTAATTCAGCTGATTTTTTTATTTGAAAATGAGTAAATTTAATAAGTTTTGTTTTTTTCGCTAGAGATTCTGGTTCTTCAATTTCTTTTTGCTGAAATGGAGGTAGTGTTGGTTTAATATATTTCTCAAATAACTCTTTTTCACTTAAGCTTTTTAAAGCCTCTAGTTCAGCTTTCATTGTTTGCATTCTTTCGTCAATAAATTCTATTGCTTCCTCATGATCAAAAGTGATTCTTCTACCATTATTTTCAATTCGTTTGTCACCATTGATAGTATCATTTGCTATTTTTACAAATGATTCGTCAACGCTACTATGAATGGAACGAATATGAACATTTTGACTGAAGTTCTCTAAATTATGTCTTTGCTGAACATGTCTAGTATAGCTATTGATTATTTCCGCTCTATCACCTGGAACCATATCAGCAACTGTTTGTCCTTTGCTATTACGCAACAATAAGTAAGGAATGCGAAGGCCATAGGGCATGGAATCTATCACCTCTTTAAGTCTTTCTGGTAACATATTTTGAACAGTTAAATGTAATAAACTAGACTTCCCATTAATACAAAGATATCCTTTCCTATTGATTGAAGTCGTGATGGAGTTGTCGTTTATGGGTGGATTCCTTTGGCCATTTTCTACTTCTGCTAGCTCTGTTAGCATTCCATATTTTGCCATGTCATATTCAAATAAACTATTATTTCTTGAGCATCTTTGGTAGTATGAAGTTTCTAAGTTTCTTAAAAACTGTGATTCAATATTATACTTGACTTGATATTCTATTACCAGATGGCCTTGCTCATGTTTTATGTCGCACTTTTGCCCGTCAATATAAAACTCTTCACCTTTTTTATTGATTTTCTTTTTGTCTCCGCTTATATCTAATAGTTTGTTTTCTCCTTCTATTAATTCATCTTCTTTGAAATATAAGATCTCTTCTTCAGATCCCTGTAATGCATTATTATGTGCGAGGAGTGCCTTTAATCCTCTGTATGTTTCTTGCTGAGCAAACTCAGCTGGATCTCTTGGTGCATCCCTACTAACTTCAAGTAGTTTAAAGTCATTGATTGAGGTCAGGATTTCTTCTTGCTGGGCGCTATCTAAAGATTTAAATGTTGATCCAAGATCAAAATAAATATTGTCTTTGCGTTTTTCATCACATATTTTTAAAAATTCTTCTAGATTCATTTCAGGGTCATCTTTAGTTTTGTATTTATAGATTATAGATTGCTAAAGGTTAAAGAATAATTAATTACTTCCATGTTATGGGTATATCTGTTAGATTATACCATCCCTCATTCATTATGTTATTGTGTTTGAGAAATACTGTTATTTAATAAAAATAGGATAATATAATGCTTTCTACTACTGCGCTCACTTTTCTTTATGGTGCGAAATTACTTTTTACGGATGTTAATTTAAATTTAAATAGTAAAAATCGCTATGGTTTGGTGGGTGGAAATGGAGCTGGGAAATCTACATTTTTAAAGCTGCTTGCAGGTGAAGAAGATCCTTCAGCTGGTGAAATAAATATTGCTAAAAGAGCAAGAATTGGTTGGCTTAAGCAGGATCAATTTAAATATGAAAAAGTTTCTATTATAAATACAGTTATCGCGGGAAATAAAACTCTTTGGGCTGCGATGTGCGAAAAAGAAGAGCTATTAGAAAAAGAAATATGCGATGATGAAACGGGCTATCGCCTGGGTGAGCTTGAACATATTATTATGGATAATGATGGCTATACAGCGGAACATGCAGCAGGTGAATTACTTGTGGGTCTTGGCATAAAAGAAGAATATCATTATGAGCCTCTTTCTGTTTTATCAGGGGGGTATAAACTTAGAGTTTTATTAGCGCAAAGTTTATATGACAATCCTGATATTTTATTATTAGATGAACCAACAAATCACTTGGATATCAGTTCAATTTATTGGTTAGAGGGTTATTTAAAAGAGCAGTTCAAAGGTTTACTGATCTTTATTTCACATGATGTGTTATTTGTAAATAATTTAGCTACTCATATTATGGATATAGATTATGGTGAAGTGATTCAATATACTGGGAATTATTATAGCTTTGTTGAGCAGAAACAAGCAGTAATGGAGCAAAAAACAAAAGAGCTAGAGTTTACAGAAAAGAAAATTGCAACTATGCGTGTTTTTGTTGAGAAATTTAGAGCTTCTGCTACGCGTTCTAAGCAAGCATTATCTCGTGAAAAATTAATCGATAAAATTGAAATGCCAGATGTTAAAAAGAGTTCAAGAATAGCTCCTAATTTTAATTTTAATCAGAATCGTCCCTCTGGAAAGCTTGCAATTGATGTAAAAAATATATCTAAAAGTTTTGAAGAAAATCAAGTTTTAAATAATGTTAGTTTTACTATTTCAAGAGGCGATAAAGTTATTATTATTGGGCCTAATGGAGTTGGTAAATCTACATTACTTAAGATTTTGCTTGGAAGAGTTGAACCAGATAACGGTAGTTATGAATGGGGATATGAGGCGCAGAGGTCTTATTTTGCTCAAGATCACCATGAATTGCTTAATGAGTCAATGACTGCGAATGATTGGATATGCAAGCAATGCCCAACAGAAACTACAAGTAGTTTGCGTAATTACTTGGGACAAGTTTTGTTTGGTCAAGATGATGCACATAAAAACATATTGCAAATATCAGGGGGTGAGGGAGCTAGATTATTGCTTGCCAAAATTATGATTGAGAGAGGGAATTGTCTTGTGCTCGATGAGCCAACGAATCATTTAGATATTGAAGCTAAAGATGCATTAAAAGATGCGTTGATTGAATTTCCAGGCACTCTTCTTATGGTTACTCATGATAGGGACTTTGCAAGCAAGATCGCCACTCGCATAATAGCAGTAACCCCGAAAAAGATTATCGATTATAGGGGTACTTATGATGAGTATTTAGATAAATATGGTCAAGATTATTTCAAATCATAATCATATAGTATATCATTACCAAAGTGATATAATTTCTAAGGGTTTAAATTTAGGCAAGAAATGAATAAAAAATCTCCATTTATATATATATTATTAGTATTATTTGTTTCTACTGGATGCGCAACAATAAAACCAAGGCCTGGATTAGTTATTCCAGAGGACATGCCAGAGAGTGCAAAAATTGAAAATGTTAGGGTGGCTTTGGTTTTAGGTGGAGGTGGTTCTAGAGGCATTGCACATGTTGGAGTTATTGAAGTCTTGCAAGAAAACTCTATTCCAATTGATTTGATTGTTGGTTCTAGTGCTGGAAGCGCGGTGGGTGCGATATATGCGGATAATAAGGATGTAACTAAAACAAAAAATATTTTATTTAATGCAAATAGAGACGAGTTATTTGATTTTTCTTTTATAGAGTTAACGAGGATATTTAATAATCCTACAACTCCTGTGGTTGGCCAGGCATATGAGAATTTTATATTTGATAGCCTTAGTGCAAGAAAATTTTCTGAGCTTAAAATACCATTAGCAATAGTGACAGTTGATAGTCAAACTGGTGAAAAATTTGTAATTACAAGTGGCCCAATTGCGCCTGCCGTTAGGGCTTCATCTGCGATTCCTCCAATTATTGCTCCAGTGAAATTATATCATAAGACGTTATTTGATGGTGGTGTGCTTGAGCCAGTTCCAGTTGCAACAGCACGACAGTATAATCCAAAGCTTATTATTGCAGTGGATATTAGTAATTTACCTGAAAAAAACTAAACCTAAAAATGTCTTAGATTTAACTTATAAGGCTATGTGGCTATCTTATTATGAATTATCTAGAATGCAGTCAAATATTGCAGATATTGATATTCATCCTGATTTAACGGGCTTTGGGACTTTTGAGGATCATCGTAAGGAAGAATTATATCAGCTTGGAAGAGAAGCAGCTTTAAAAGCCCTGCCAGAAATAAAGTCCAAGCTTAAAAAATAGAAGAAAAAGAAAGTAAAATAATTAGTAATAGTTGAAGATGAAGGCTGTGATCTTTTAAATATGCGCTTGTCTTAGTTCATAGTATAAAAAGATGATCATACGGTTTTATGCCTATTTCTTCTTTTAGATTCTAAATCATATCTCTTTAAATTTAATAGTAAATATTAATATAATAGACTTTGACATATTTAAAGTTGTTAGTTATAATGCTCCGAACAATTTAAAATGGAGCTCTTTACATGGGTCTTTTGACTAAGTTACTAGCCTTACTTACCTGTCTTTTAATTCCTTCTTTATCCTTTTCTAGCCCTAATATTGATAAAAAATATGACGTTGTTTCCATTGGTAAAGCGATGGTAGATATAATTCAATATGTTTCTGAAGATGAATTCATACAATTGATGCCAGTTGGTTTTAATCGAACAGATAGTAATAGGGTTTCGGAAACAGAAGCTGATGAAATATATCTTAAAATGAAGGATCCTATTATAATTCCAGGAGGAAGTGAGGCAAATGTGATGGTAAATATTGCATCACTTGGTGGTAGAAGTGCTTTCAATTCCATTGCTGCAAATGATGAATATGGAGTGTTATTTAAGAAAAGCTTAATCCATGAAAAAGTAGATTATTTAAGTATATTTGCTCCTAAAGAGTCTAATATGCGAACTGCCCGCTGTTTTACTTTTATTACGCCAGATAAAGACAGAACTTTCTTAGTTTCTGCTGAAATATCTAAAAAAATAAATGACAGTTTTGTCGATTATAACTCAATTAAAAATAGTAAAGTTTTTTATACTGATGCATCTAATCTATCTAAAGATGGAGCAGCTGAAGTTATTTTAAAGGCAATAGATATCGCAAGAAGTAATGATACTAAGGTTGCCTTTAATTTAAATAATAATTATTACGTTGAGAAATATAGAGAGCAGATCATAGATCTTTTGCCAAAAATAGATATTTTTATGGGTAGTGAAAAGGAGGCTTTGAATCTTTTTAAATCTGAGTCTGTGGACCAAGCAATCAGCGAATATTTAAAAACGACAAAAATTGTTGTGATTACGCTTGGTAAACGAGGCGCAATTATAGCAACAGATCAAGTTCGGCTTCATATTCCGATTGTTAATAAGAGGGAAGAGATAAAAGACCTTAATGGAGCAGGTGATGGCTTTGTTGCAGGTTTTTTATATGGATATACCAATAGATATACATTAAAAGAATCTGGTGATATAGCCGCGAAGACAGCAGCTCAGATAATATATCAAGTTGGTGCTAGACCAAGAAAGAGTTTAAAAAATAAAGTCTTATAAATGATATTTTTAATTTCATATATGCTTTGCATAAATTTATATAGGGAGATGTGTTTTGATAGTAGAAATGGCTACTATAGCTATAAATGTTGGTTTATGTTGTTTTGGTGCTGATGTGCTATTGGCAAATTCTAATAAAAGTAGATTGCCTATAACTAATCTATATATGGATATTAGTTATAAGGCAGTTAGCAATGCTATGAGTGCGCTTTATAATTTTCCTGTGGGAAAATGTGTGCTTGGTGGAATTTCTATATTAATTGCAAAGGATGTAGGTTTCATAGATTATGCTGCTAAGAAAATTGAAGTTTCTTGTTCTGAATCATTAGAGGTTTATGGCTTTAACTTTGAGTGTTGTGACTATAGTTCTTTTATAAATCAATTTGGTAATGCGGCTAATTTTACAGGTGAATCCTCGCCATTAGTAAATAATAGTTCTGCTTTCAAAGAAATAGATAATGTTTAAAGCAAAAATTGACAGAAGTTAATAATTGCTATATAGTTCTTTACTAATTAATATTTATTCCTTTGGGAGTTAGTTATGCCTCTTAATAGAGTTAAGGAAAATGAAAATTCTAAGTTTGAAAATAAACCTAAGTTTGCAGAAAGTTCTAAGTTTACAGAAAATATAGATCCCCCGGCCTTAGTTGGTGCAGTGATGCAGCTAGGAACGATTGCTATTGGTCTTGATATAATTTGTTTTTCAGCTAACGTGGCCGCTCCTATAACTAATATAATAATTGGGTATTCTGCTCAAGTTATCACTCAGGTTTCCTCCGTTATTATTTCTTATTCTGTTTCAACGATGATTTCAATGTCTGTTAATACAGTTTATACGGAGGCTTCTTTAGTTTTAGGCTATGCTGGACCAGTTAAAGGGCCAGTAATATTAGCTGCTTCTGCTATATCTGTTGCAGCTAATATTACTGACTTTCTTGGATTGAGTAATTTTAAAGATTCTTTTCCTATTCTTTTTATTAATGGTCAAGTTGCTGAACTTCTAGTTTTAGAAGCTTTTGGAGTAGTTAAAGGATCATTACTACTAGCAGGGGCGCATGAGATATATAACAGAATTAGTGATGAGACGGAACCAGAATTTACTGGTGAGTCCCCTTCCTATGATAGCTAATATATACGAATATCAGTGCAAAAGCTGTGAATAGCCAAGTAAGCGCATATCCTAGATGATCATTCCTAATATTGGGATCCAAGTTTCTGCCTAAAGGAAGAGTTCCTGGTTCTTCTTTTGCTAAGATATAGTAATCATTTAAAGATATTTTTAAAGCATTTCTTATTTCAACCAAATTTATATAGAACCATAAATTCTTGTCTGGCTGATTATCATGAATATAGAGAGTTTTTTTTTCTTCTGGCATTATAGTGCCAATTACTTCTACTGTCCCTTTTACAAGGCTTTCAGGTCTGGTGCCAGAGTCTTTCAAGTTTTCTGGAACCCAGCCTCGATTTACTAAGAATATTTGATTATTCTGAGTTTTTAGTGGAGTGATTATATAATATCCAGGTTTTCCTTTAAATTGACGGCTTCCACCATACATATGAATCTCAAGATTATGTAAGAATTCACCAGATACTGCAGTTTTTCGATAAAATATATCATCTGAGTTGGTAAAATTATTGATAGCAACTGACTCTAATTTTGTTTGCTTGGTAATTTCAGAGATAAGATTTTCTTTCCAATTCAATCTCTGGAATTGCCAAAAGCTTAAGCCAAACAATACCAAAAGAGCTGGTATTGTAAATAGAGTAGGAATTAATTTAGGTTTAAGTTTCAGCATGAAATATTTTTGCTCTCTAATAATTCTTTTAATTCTCCTTTTTCATACATATCTTTGATAATGTCACATCCACCTATAAATTCTCCCTTAATGTATAGCTGAGGAATTGTTGGCCAATCGCTGTAATCTTTTATTCCTTGTCTAAGTTCGTTATCTTCAAGAATATTTACGTCTACAAACTTAGCATTTAGTCTATTTAATATTGATACAACTATGCCTGAAAATCCACACATTGGAATTTCTGCTGTGCCCTTCATGAAAAGTACTACATCGTTATTCTTTGCTAAATTGTCGATTTTAGAGAAAATTTGTTCATTTTGCATGATTATCCTTCAGTTATGACTATGAGTTATTGACAGATGATATAAATTTAATTTAATATAAAGTAAGATTTATATCATCTAATTAACTTTCGGTAAAGGCAATAAATTATGAAACTATTCGAACAAGCAAACAAAATTGTTATTAAGGTGGGGTCTTCATTTTTGATTGATCCAAAAACTGGAACTGTACAGCAATCTTGGCTTGATAAGTTTGTCGATGATATAGCTGACTTAGCTAAATCAGGTAAGAAAGTTGTGGTTGTGGTTTCTGGAGCTGTAGCTATAGGTTGCAAGAAGTTAGGCATTAATTTGCTAAAAGCAAAATTACAGGAGAAACAGATTGCTTCAGTTTTGGGTCAGCATAAGATGTTGGATTTATATAGGGCTAGCTTCTCGCGTCATGATATAGAAGTTGCTCAATTGCTATTAACTACAGAAGATATTGAAAACCGTAAACGTTTTCTTTCAATTAAAACAATAATTGCCTATCTATTAGATAAAAATATTATACCAATTGTGAATGAGAATGATCTTATTGCCAACACAGAAATTAGATTCGGTGATAATGATCGTTTATCAGCAAGAGTGGCTCAAATAGTGGGAGCAGATTTATTATTAATGCTATCACTAGTTGATGGTCTTTTTAGTGTGGATCCTAAAATATATCCTACTGCTCAGTTTGTAAGCGAAGTTTATGATATTTCTTCAGATGTTGAAAAAATGGCAGATGATTCTATCGCTAAAACTGGTGGTATGTCAGCTAAAGTTGCTGCGGCTAAAATAGCATTGAATAGCAATTGTAATGCAATATTTACGAATGGTACATTTGATAATCCAATTAAGCGCGTGATGGATGGAGCTCGTTGTACCAAGTTTCTTGTAGATAAAGATGCTACACAAAAATATAGAATAGGTTAATTTATTTATATGATTTCATTAGATTTAAAAGACTTAATAATTGCTACTTTAGATAAAAATAAGGCTGAAGATATAGTAGTTATTGATTTAAAGAACAAGAGCGATATTGCTGATTTTATGATAATTGCTACTGCAAGATCAAATAAGCATGCGGCCTCAACTGCAGAACTGGCTATCAAAGAGATCAAAAATAATGGTTTGAGTTGCACGGTTGAAGGGATGGACACTGGAGATTGGGTGTTAGTTGATACTATGGATATTTTGGTACATATTTTTAACAAAGAGAAAAGAGAGATCTTTGCTTTAGAGAAATTGTGGCAATCCTAAAGCTTGCTATTAATGCAATTAGCAAAATTTCTCTTTCTTCATCTGAAGGAGAAATTATTTCTAGCTATATTAAGCGCTTGCCATTTAAATTTGAACTTAATCAAATTGATTCTAAGGATAAATTTCCAGTGGATAAGCAAAAAATATATGAAGGTGAGCTATTACTCAAGTCTGTGTCAAAAAATGTCTTTGTAATTGCATTAGAAGAAAAAGGTAAGCAGTTTACTAGCCGAGAATTTTCAAATTATATTTCAAAAATAGAGCAGCCAATAGTTTTTATAATTGGTGGTGCATATGGATTAAGTGATGAAGTCAGGAATAGGGCTAATTTAATTCTGTCTCTTGGAAAAATTACTATGCCTCATGCATTAGCTCGTGTGGTATTAGTTGAGCAGTTGTATAGAGCTTATACTATCGATAAGAACCATCCATATCACAAATAACTAAAAATCAGGAAGTGGTGCTAGGCGCGGTATTTCTTTTCTATTTCTTTCTTTATTTGTCCATTCTCTTGTTGCCAAAGGATCTGGTATTATTGTTTCTCTATATATTCTTTCGGTTATTCCAGCTGGAGATGAGATTGTTTTTACTGCTTCTTTATAAAGTGCAGCAATCTCGTGATTAAGATTGCAAGGATTCTCTTTAATTCCACAAAATACTGTTCTTGCTAGATGTTCTTTTTGTCCTTCTTCTGCCTCTTTATATGCCTTTCTTATAAAAGAAATGGCAATAGCTTGATTCTTCGGGTCTTCAAAACAAATGGAGCTATTAGCAAGCTCTGGATCAATGTTATATTTTGATATAGCTTCAATTGCATAAGAGTTAGTGCAGTCCTTGATTTTATCAAATGCCGTTCCTCTTTCTAGCGCCTCTAAAACCTGTAAGTCAAATGCATATTGCTTTCCTAGACATTCTTCTTTTTGTTTTCCAGCTAAGTGATCTACTCCATGTCCTTTTCTTACTAATTCAAGTTGAGGGCCACTAAAATTTTCTGCTATTGATAATAATTCTGTATCTCCAGTTTTAAATAAGCTCGCTGCGTGTCTACTATCTATTTGTCTTGGGCCAAAGCCCATAGTATTTTCTGGTAACTCAACTTGATTATTAAGTATTAAGTCTATTTTATCTAAATTATAGATGCCATTTACCTGAGTTATTTGTTCTGGGGATAAGTTTTTATGCGCTTGCTCTAGAACTTGCATACCTGTTCTTTTTTCAAATATAGCTTGGAATTCTTCTTCAGTTAGGTTTTTAAGCATTAGTGATGCATTTTCCAAAACTTCATGATTCTGCTTTGTAATAGAATAATTTCTCAGTTTTATTGAGTTTTTATCAAAAACTTTTTGAGTATTAAGTTCTTTTGCTTCTTTTATTATGGTTGCATCCGGACGAGATCCAAGATATAGATCCATCCCACCTATACTTTGCATATTAGTAACAAATTCAGGTCTTAATCCAATATATTGATCAGTTTTTCTAGACATAGCGTCACTAAACATATTAGTGAGATCGTTTGCATTCATTTTTGTCATTTCTCTTAAATGACCTATGCTAAAAATTGTGCAACCAAATGCGCTATTTTGGATTCCTCCTCCTGTATATTGGAAGGTTTGTGCGTTTGTTGCCAAGGCAAACATATCTATGCAGTTAAAGTTATCATAATATAAAGCAGCATCTAGGGAAAAGATTTTAGTTCCTGTGCCATCAGATTCAATTACTATTGGGGTTGCATGAAGTCCTCTTCCCCCTATTATCAGGTGAAATCGGTATATTTCTTCGCTTGGTAGCCCTGCTAGGAAATCTGCAAATAAATCCTTCTGTCGATCACTTTCGAGAAGGAATGGTTGGTAATCTATGCCTTGTTTTTTATGTATTTGATGTTCATGTTCTAAGGCAAGGGCTATAATTCCTGAGTTTGTGCGTTGAATCTCATTAAGAGTTTCTACTTCATTCGATCGTGCCGCTCTTGCTTCAAATTTAAGTTGGTTAATCAGATCTATCTTCTTGTAACTTAGTTGCAATTGCTCTTCTATAAAATCTAATGTCGTTTTCCTGGTAAGGGGCATAGAATAAATATTTTAGTTACAGAGGTTAATATAAATTAATAGCATAATGATAAAATAAATCAAGACAAATTTCTAGTAAAATATCAATAACTCTATTAATATGTAGATGTAATAACGTGTTTTAAGTATACAGGAAATAAAATTTATGAAGTTTTTTATTGATACCGCAGAAATAGATGAAATCAAGGAACTAAACTCTTATGGGTTAATCGATGGAGTTACAACTAACCCTTCACTTATTGCTAAATCAGGTAGGGACTTTTTTAAAGTAGCTGAGGAAATTTGCTCTTTAATAAAAGGTCCAGTGAGTTTAGAAGTTGCTGCGACTGAATATGATGAGATGATTAAAGAAGGGCAAAAGCTTATACAAGTTGCAAGTAATGTAGCTATAAAACTACCATTAACTATGCCAGGTTTGAGAGCATGTAGATTTTTTGCAAATAAAGGAATAATGGTTAATTTAACTCTTTGTTTTTCCGCGGCGCAAGCAATTCTTGCAGCGAAAGCAGGAGCGAGCTTTGTTTCACCTTTTGTTGGTAGATTAGATGATGTTGGGCAAGACGGTTTGGGATTAATTAATGAGATTAGACAGATTTATAATAACTATCCAGAATTTGATACTAAAATTTTAGTAGCTTCAGTGAGAAGCCCTTTTCATATAGTTGAGTCAGCGAAAATTGGAGCTGATATTGTTACTGTCCCTGCAAAAATTTTGTCTCAATTAATAAATCATCCTTTAACTGACAAAGGTTTAAATATATTTCTAAAAGATTGGCAAAAAACAGGCCAAAAGATAATATAAATGGTTTTATTAAGACTAATCTCATTGCCATATCGACGATTTAAGAATGAGGTCTTTTTTCAAGACTTATTAAAGTCAATTGCAATTCTTGTAATGATAATAGATCATGCTGGTTTTTATTTTTTTCCTGAGGAATTATGGTTAAGAGCTATTGGTAGGGTGTCGGCTCCAATATGGTTCTTTTTTGTGGGGTATAATTATAAGTTTAGTAATACTCATCTTGATCAGATATTTTATTTCGCAGTTTTTTTACAATTAATTATATGTTTTGTGGGTAATAACTCTCTTTTTCCTTTGAATATATTATTTACTATTATAATTTCGAAAAGAATTCTGGCTTATTATGAGCAATATATTAAGAATGCTTCTGTAGGAACCATGTTTCTCGTAGCTTTAGTTATAGTTCTTTATTCACCTACCAATAACTTTACTCAATATGGTATTTTGGGTGTATATATGAGCTTATGGGGATATCATTATAAGCATAGAATTGGTAATAAATTAAATCAGTTGTTACTATCATTTATACTGATTTTTATTACTCAATCACAGGTATTTAACTTTGCTATAAGTGAACAAATTATATTTGTTATATTGCTTTGTTTAACAAAATATGCATTATATGTCTATAGTCCCATTAAGTTAAATATTAATGGCTTACTTAAATATATAATTAATATCAGTTCGCGTTATTCTTTGTATATTTATTGTATGCATGTAATATTATTTATCACCCTGAGCAAATATATAGAAAATGCAAACTGAACTGAATCCCAATCAAATACAGGCCTGCCAAAATACTGAAGGTCCTTTGTTAATTTTAGCAGGTGCTGGAACTGGGAAAACCAGGGTTTTAACTCAAAGAATTGCCCATATTATTGAAAATAACCTTGCATTTCCAAGTCAAATATTAGCTGTTACTTTCACTAATAAAGCTGCTAGAGAAATGCTAGATAGATCAAGTGAGGCTGCAGATATTAATGGTATATGGATAGGAACTTTTCATTCTCTTTCTACCAGAATAATTCGAACTTATGCAGAATTAATTGGTTTAGCAAAAGACTTTACAATAATTGATGTAGACGATCAGTGGCGTTTGCTTAAAAAAATTATTAAAGAAATGAATCTTGATGAGAAAATATATGTTCCTAAAATTGTTGGTGGAGTTATCAGTAGATGGAAAGACTTAGGTTTATTTCCTGAAGATCTTACGAATAGTGATGTTACTACAGCTTTGCAGAAGAAATGTAAGTTAATTTATATTGAATATCAAAAAAGGATGAGCAATCTTCAGGCAGTTGATTTTGGTGATTTACTTTTGTTTTGTTTAAAGTTATTTAAAGAACATCCAGACATATTAGAGTTATATCAAACTAAGTTTCGTTACATTATGGTGGATGAGTATCAAGATACTAATGCTATTCAGTATTTATGGCTGCGCTATTTATCACAAAAATATAAAAATATTTGCGCTGTAGGGGATGAGGATCAATCTATTTATGGATGGAGAGGTGCTGAAATTCGTAATATCATGAAGTTTACTCATGATTTTCAGGGTGCAGAAATTATTCGTTTAGAGCAGAATTATCGCTCTACAAAACATATTCTTGCTACAGCCAATCACCTAATAGCAAATAATAAAACTAGAATTGGAAAGAATTTATGGACTTCTATCACGAGTGAAGAGAAAGTTCGCATAAGCTGTCAGTTAAATGGCTATAGAGAAGCAGACTATATAGCTCAAACAATTGCAAATTTACCTATGGATATATCTAGAAGTGAGATAGCAATTTTAGTTAGAGCAAGCTTTCAAACTAGGTTAATTGAAGAATCTTTAATTCAAAGTCATATTGCATATAAAATTATTGGTGGACTGAAGTTTTATGATCGTTTAGAAATCAAGAATGTCATATCTTATATTAGGCTTTCACATAACTTTAATGATAGCTTGGCTTTTGAACGTATTATTAACGTTCCCAAGCGCGGAGTTGGCTCTAGTACTTTACTTAGAATTCAAGATTATGCAAATCTACATCAATGCAGCTATTTTCAAGCAACTCAGATTATGTTGACCAATCAGTATTTCAAAGGAAAAGCTCAAAATACATTAGCAGAATTTGTAAATAAAGTGGAAACCTGGAATAAATTATGGGATCATTTATCTTGTATTGAAGTTTGTAAAAACATCATTAATGAATCAGGATATGTGCATGCTTTAAAGCAAGAAAATACTTTAGAATCGGAATCTAGAATCGATAATATATCGGAGCTTCTTCGTAATATAGACGAATTTGAAAATATAAAAGAATTTCTAGAGCATGTTAGCTTGGTTAATGAAATTGATGCCAGTGATAGTAATAATATGGTTAAGGTGATGACTATGCACGCAGCTAAAGGCCTAGAGTTTCCAGTAGTATTTCTACCAGGTTGGGAGGATGGAATTTTTCCAAGTAAAAGAAGTATTGAAGAAGCCGATGGACTTGAAGAAGAAAGGCGCCTGGCATATGTTGCAATAACCAGAGCAAAAGAGAAGTTATATATAAGTTATGCAAATAGCAGAATGGTCTATGGTGAATGGCAATATAGCTCACCATCAGTTTTTGTAGAAGAAATCAAGCATCTTGACTCAGTAGAATAATAGCATCCCTCATTCTTAAGCACTATCTTTTCCTTCGTCACTCACCTACTAAAGCTGGGCTTCGTTCCTCGCTCATAATATTGCTTAATTTGAAATATGCTATAAGGAGGTATATTTAAAGATAATTGGCAAATTATTTGACAAATTTTTTAGCTATAATCCTTAATTTTAGGCGTAAAAGATAGTTTTTTATTCATGTAGAAAAATTTAACCTAGATTCCTCTTTGCATCAGAGATACCGCATTGGTATCTTTAAAGCATATTTTGTTGCATTATTAGTGATTCCTTGTGGATATCCAGCCATAGAGCCTTTATTATTGCATAATATATTTGGATGATAATAAGAGAACCTTAATTGTTTTATAATGAAGCGTCTTGTCCTTGATTATAAAATATGACTAATTCATATATCTATCATTTAATAATTAAAAATTTTAAAACACTCAGTTATTTCCAATTTTAATGTGTGATATATAGTTATTTATAGCTCATCGAAATAGATTTATTAGGTAAAGTGGCTAAAGATATACTATTAATTAATAGACGAAGATGAATTAATTCAATATAGTAAATAATTAGTAAGGAAATGTTTTTAGTAACAATATGGTAATATATATGATTAATTATTCTATTAGAAGGCAAAGAAATGAGTGTTAATTCAATAATCAATCGAGGGAGTCTTCATAGTTGGTTATTAGTAATGAGTTTTTATCTCTTCCAATATCTTTTGCGTGTTATGCCTATATCTATGAGGGATAGCTGGCAAACAGATTTTAATATGACAGCTACTGACTTAGGATTAATTGGAGCATCCCTTTTATATACTTACTCTTTTATGCAAATCCCTATTGGTTACTGTCTTGATAGATTTGGTATCTGGTGGGTAACATTTATTTCTTTAACTCTATGTGTTTTAGGTGTTTTTATAAGCGCTCAAGCAGATAGCATTGAGTTATTGATAGTTAGTAGATTATTGATAGGAGTGGGGTCAGCTAGCCCTTATATTTGTACAATGAAAATCATTTACAATCAATTTCCAAAAGCTAAACAAAGATTTTATACTGGCCTAACTTTCTCCTTAGCTATGATAGGAGTAGTGGTGTTTAATTTTATATTACAAGCTATAGTAAATGCCTATGATTGGAAAATGGCTTGCTATTTTTTACTTTGTATAGGATTAGTTATAATGGCATTATATTATTGTTTCAAAGGTAAAACTAACTCTTGCTCTAATTATCGCTCTAAATATTCTGCTTCTAAAATAATAGAAATTCTAAAAACTAAAGAAGTTTGGGTATATATTATAATTACAATATGCCTATATATACCATTGCCTGTTTTTGTAGATATTTGGTCCGGGGCAATACTTGCTCAAAAATATCAAATGATATCTAGTGTAACTTCGGGCATTAGTATATTTGGGTATATCGGAAGCATAATAGGAGGATTAATTCTTACTGTCATACAAAATGAAAAAAACACTCTAACCATTAGTTTAATTGCTGCGATTAGTTTCATATTGAGTTCTGTTTATTTTGAACTATCTATTTATTATTTATATATAGTGTTTTTTATGATTGGTTTTTGCACAGGAAGCGTGGTCATATCTTTTAGAAGCATTGCAAGATATGTTGACCCAAACATCCTAGGGTTGGCTTTCGGCGTTACAAATACCTGTTCTATGTTTGGCTTAGGAGCTATTAACTATTTAATAGGGAAAGTAGTAGATTATAGATGGAATGGAGATGCAACTGAGTTGGGAGAAAAAATATATACTAGTATGAATTACCAATATGCTATCACAGCTATATTGCTTCCAATAATGTTAGTGGGAATAATATTATCCTTAATGAAGTGGGAAACAACAAATGATTCAATATCTACTGCTTAATTTGGAACATGCTATTTATTTAATATATATTGGTTATTGAGTTTTTATAGGAATATGATAAATTATCTGCTGAATTTTTAGAGAATTATAATAATTATGAGTATATTTGCTGGAGATATTGAATCAGATAATTCTGACAATAGTTCTTCCTTTATTGACGTGTCATTAAACCATACTGCTATAGGGAATTTGCGTGCAGGGATTATAGATAAGGCAGATATAGTTGAGTATAGTGAGCCGTTAATTATAGGAACGTCTGTATTTATGGCGTCCATACTGTTTATTGGAGTATGTTGGAAATTTTGTAGTCCTCATCACCAAGGTTATGTTTCTATTCCAGAGATAGAGACAAATAATGGAATGCCACATAATGCCATTCCTGTGAATAGGGGTCTATACCTTGTTCCCAGATAGTAGCTATAAAAATTATAGTTCGTATTTAGACCAGTTTTTATCTACCAATTCAATCGTTTCTTTATCCATGTCTAGTTTTTTCCCCCAATTTCTTGAAGTTTCTGGAGGCATTTTGTTAGTAGCGTCAAAACCAATTTTGCCACCAAGTCCTGAAGATGGTGAAGCGAAATCTAGATAATCTATAGGGGTGTCAGTAATGCAGGTGATGTCTCTTACAGGATCCATACGAGTAGAGACCGCCCACATAACATCTTCCCAATTTCTGCAATTAATATCTTCATCAACAATATAGATAAATTTAGTGTAAATAAATTGTCTTAAAAATGACCATATACCCATCATTATGCGTTTTGCTTGGCCAGGGTAGGTTTTTTTAATAGAAACGACTGCAATGCGGTAAGAACAGCCTTCAGGTGGAAGATAAAAATCAATAATCTCTGGGAATTGTTGTCTAATAATAGGAACAAACATTTCATTTAGAGCAACTCCAAGTACGGATGGTTCATCAGGTGGCCTTCCAGTAAAGGTGCTTAGATAGATAGGTTTTTTTCGCATGGTAATGGCCGTGATATGAAAAATAGGAAATTCTTCAATATCATTATAATATCCTGTATGGTCCCCATAAGGTCCTTCGGGAGCGGTTTCCCCAATAATGATATGGCCTTCTAAAATTATCTCAGCTTCAGCTGGAACTTTTAAAGGAATCGTTTTGCAATCAACTAAATCAACTGATTTATTTCTAAGAAAACCAGCAAATTGATATTCAGAGATGGTTTCAGGAACTGGAGTTACGGCAGCAAGTATTGTGGCCGGGTCAGTGCCAATAACTGCGGCAACTGGCATTTTTTCACCTTTTTTATAGCCATTATAATGCTCTGCTCCACCACGATGTTTAAGCCAGCGCATGATAGTGGTCTTGTTGTCAATTACCTGCATTCTATAAATGCCAAGATTATAGTCATTGATTTTATCGCCGCCATTGGCATGCGTTACAACAAGAGGCCAGGTTATAAGTGGGGCAGGCTCATTGGGCCAACAAGTTTGGATAGGAAGTTTTTTAAGGTCAATATCATCTCCAGTTAAAACTATTTCTTGGCAAGGAGCTTTGCTTACTGTATTTGGCTTCATTGCAAGAATAGTTTTAAGTAAAGGAGCCATTGATAAAGTTTCTTTCCATCCTTTAGGAGGAGTAGGTTGCCTTAAAAAAGCAAGAGTTTCACCAATATCTTTAATTTTGTCAGGGGTGGTATTTAAAGCTAGAGCTACGCGCTTAACATTGCCAAATAAATTTACTAGCACTGGGATTGGGTTTTTGCCATTTTCAGTGATTACTTGCTCAAATAAGATAGCTGGACCTTCAATTTTTAACATTCGGCGTTGTATTTCAGTCATTTCAAGAATAGTAGAAACTTGGTGCTTTACCCTTTTTAACTCACCAATAGTTTCTAGATGATCAATAAATTCTTTGAGGTTTTTAAAGGTCATTTTATTTTCCTAAAATATAAAAAGTAAATTAATACTCCAAATATACCAAAGGTATATATATAGCTTAAATATACTACGTTGCTGTACGTTGATCCTAGATTAATTAGGCCTGTATTTGTGATTACAACTAACCCAGCAAGAGCTGAGAAAATAAATATTCTTTTTGTTTTTCCTGATCTCTTATATTCACCATAGAGTAATGCTGAGATTGCTAGCATAGTTAGGATAATATTATATAAGGGCCAGGTTATTCTATGTGTGGCTTCGGCAAACATTCGGTTTTTAGTTCGAACATCAAGGTTTTTATCAGGAAATATTAGGTTATATAAAGATGTTTCTTGGATAGTATTTGCCCTCTCAGATCCTAGATGTTTATTAAAATCCAATTGTACTAATAAATTATCAAAATATAAAACTGAGAGTTCTCCATTTTTATTTAATTCTTGCCTGTTTCCTTTAATAAGGTTTAAGTACATTTTATTATTGTTTTTAACAAGCTCTCCTTCATCTGCAACAAGAGTTATAGGTTTGTTAGCATCGCTATTATCTTGATAGAATACATATTCAAATTTACTGGTGCTTATCTTATTTTTAATATAAAATGTTAGATAATCTGTCGGGTGAGCAAAAACTTTTTCTTGTAGAAAAAATGTAATATAATTCTCTTTTAAATCTTTAGTTAGTTCTTTGAATTGGTGATTGATTATGGGCATCCAGTAAAGTGAAATAAATAAATGTAATAAGGTTACGAATATTGATATTTTTAATATAGGCTTTGAGATAGAAAAATTATCGATTCCAACGCCTTTTAAGATATTAACTTCTCGATGAGCATTAAGTTTATTTAGGCTATATATAATTGCAATAAACAAGCATATAGGTATTATTATGAATAATAATGATGGTAATAATAAAGCGGTAACATATAGAAAATCCAGTCCATCAATGCCATGTGAAACCATTAAATTCACATATTTTAGTGATTGAGTAATAAGTATGATGGTGCTTAGAATTCCAATAATTGAAATTGTAGGAAACAAAATATTCTTAGTTATATACTTGTTTAGCAGTTTCATTTGATGATTTTTTAATTAGCATTATATATTACTTAAGTTAACTTAAATCTATTAAAATGCAAGAATCTATTCATGTATAGTAAGTTTTAAATGCTATAAATACTCTAGGAATTTATACGGCAATAATGTAAAAATTGCCATTAATCCTAACAGCATAAGAATGTTGTATGGCTGGTATTAAGATCTATAAATGATCTTAATGCAAATAGCATATGGTTTATTATGCTAAATCAGCGGTGTTGAGCATGAGTGTTTTTAAGT
>Ga0129324_10000651_pt1 | contig 24448 bp, 20 predicted proteins | sample CPBDNA_7_FD_96879 | JGI IMG/M metagenome (GOLD analysis project Ga0129324, IMG submission 96879) | Freshwater to marine salinity gradient microbial communities from Chesapeake Bay, USA - CPBay_Spr_15_0.2_DNA | ecosystem: Environmental > Aquatic > Marine > Coastal | place: USA: Chesapeake Bay... | reverse complement strand
ATTAATTTATTTTTTCAAAACAAATTGACGTATCGCTGTTCAGAGCAAAGCTCTGAATATGGTAGGGCTTTGCCCGAAATAATTCATTCGGTGCAAAGTTCCTATTATTTTCTCCTACTCACCAAAGCTTTGATTAATGATTGTAGTCACATCACATATCAGTAAAGTTGCAAAGCAACTTTACTTACTAAAATTAACTTTGTTAATTTTACCTCAATTCATAGTATAATTAAAAATGAATCAACGTGTCTCATATATATCCAAGCTCATTTGTGAAATTTCATTATAAATAATAGATATTATTATTTATAATGAATGAAATAAATAATCAAATTAAATTAGTATATCCAGTTTATAATATTATATCAAATCATAGTATAAATAAAGAAATATATAGAGGAGAATTATATTGTTTTTTATTAAAAAATTTTACTAAATCATGTTTACTAAATTTAAATGAAACTATATTTTCGCATAAAAAATCAACAAATAGAACATTAACAAATTTATTATCTAGTTGGTTTTTTACATTGTACCATAATTATGATTTTAAAGACGACCCGTTTTTTCCAACAAATTATAATTATATGAATCAATTGATAAAAACATTAGAAGATTATTGTTCAATTAATGTTGTACAAAATTATAAAGATAAAATAAATAATATAATAAAAGATTTATCTAATAATTATAAAGAACTATTAATAAAAATAAATAAATATACTGAAAATAATCATAATATAAATGTGACAAAAGAAATTATTACACAAGAACGTAATTCTAAGAATATACAATTCTATAAATTTAGTTTAAATACATCAAATAATAAAATTATACCAGTCTTATACAACTTGGCACATAGTAATAAATTAACTAATATTATTAATAATATTATTTTACCAATTAATGAATATAATAATATGGAAACAAGGTATAAACTAAATTATGACAATCAGCAAACAATGGATAATATAATATGGATAATATTATTTCGATATCAATTATTAAGTTCTAATAATAATCAATTAGCAGTAATGGAAAATATTTTAGATAGCATGAAAACAGATTTTGGATTATCATTTGAATGTTTTGCCTCGGCTATTAATAGTACGTTGCCAAATTTCTGTTCTATATATTACGATGTTGAAAGATATTTTGGTTCAATTGGTAGTTATTTTAATATGATACCAATTAAAGGAACGTATTCATTTAACCCACCTTATCAATATGATATTATTAACAATGGTATTGAAAGAATGATAAATCATTTAGATAATACATCTGATGAATTAACATTTATAATAACAATCCCTATATGGGATATTGAAGGTAAAGAATATATGGCAAATAATATGACTGAAAATAATAATAATATTATAAAATACGAAGATTTTAGTATAATGTCTGTTATTAAAGAAAGTAAGTATTTTAAAGGATTAAGAATGATTTCAAAAGATAATTTTACATATTTTGACCATAATTTTCATTTATTTAAAAATAAAACTATTCAAAATACATATGTTATATTAATGAGTAATGGAAGTGTAAGTATTGATATAATTAATAGTTATAATTTTCATAATTACGAATAGTTATATAAAGATTGTTAGTATATTTATTTTAATGTTAGCAATCTTATATTTAATGTCATTAATGAGTTCGGTTTGTTATCTATGTTATCATAGAAAAGCAATTAATGCAAGATATTATAGAGATATTATGAAAATAGATAAAAATAGTAAACTATATCGTTATGTTGATAATTATTGTCAGAATTTAATATCTACTAGTGAATGCGATACTTGGGATATATATGAGAATAATATTCTATTCTGTAATAATAATGATAAACAATCATATATACTTCTTTCAATTTTAGCTAATTTATTTAAACCAGAAAATATACATGTTGTAGATACAAACCCATATAATTTATATGATAACGATAACTTTTCATTTACTTATCATAGATTTGATGAACCAATTGAATTGAAGAAAAATGTAGATAATTTAGATAATAGTATGAGATTAAATTCATTTTATTCTAGAATATGTGAAGAAAATGATATTGGAATAATAATCGATTCATCTACTAAAGAATCTACTAAAGAATCTACTAAAGAATCTACTAAAGAAAATCATAAATCAGATATATATAAACCATTCAAAAATATATCAATTAATTGTATTAATGATTTTATTGAATTATATAAAATTCCATATAAATGGGTATAAGTTTGTTATCTTATATGTAATTCATGAAGTTTTATAATATCGTCAAATTTTGGATAAGTCGCAATTGTTTTTTCTAGTTCTTTATCTCGTTTTGTTTTTTTTATTTTTTCATCAATAATTTTATCTGATTCTTTTTCCATATAAATATAATTATATTTAATTATATTTATGAACGCTATTTTTTCTATATAAATATATAGAAATGTCTTATTATGAAAATAAATATTTGAAATATAAAAATAAATATCTAGAGTTACGCCAGTATGCAGAATCATTACAATATGGGAGTGGTCCTAATGCTGCTATAGACGCCGGTATTAAGAGTATTGTTGATGCTCCTAGTTGTTCAAAGGATGGTAATCCATTACTCGCAACAAATGGTATATTAGATTTAGATTGTATACAATTATCACTTGAACCAACTGAACTATTAACTAAAAAATGTTTAGATGATATTAGGGAAGCCATACAATCATATTATGATGATTTTTATAACTATTTATGTTTTCCTAATAAATATGGGAATGGTTCTGGTTTTGAATATAAAGAAGTAAATATGCTAACGAATGGAACAGTAAAAAAAGTTCAAAGCGTGGTACGTAAACACAAAATACTTACATATAGTTTTCCAATTATAGATACACCGAATATGAATAACAAAGGTCTAGTTGATTATGATTTATTAATAGAATCAATGGTTAATAATAAAGCTTTTGAAGACTTAATTAATGAATATAAGAAATTATCTACATTATTATTAGAGTGGTTAACTGAAATAAATAGTAGATGTAAATCACCATTACCAAAGGTTACATTGTTAGATTTTTCTACTATATATGATAAATTTCTAACTGAAAATAACATTACAAAAACAGATGATTTAACACATGCTTTAGCATCATTACAAGATATAAATTCATTGGAGATATTATCTAATCTTATCAATGTAATTACTGTATTCACTTTTAATAATAATTTAATACAATCAAAAGATTTTGATAAAATCAAATCATTGTATAAAGCAATTCAAGCATTAGATATACCAGACTTTCTGTCGAGTAATGGAATGATTGAGAAAATATTTGGTTTACAAACAATTCATGCTTTAGATAAATTAAATATTGCGTTTGAGAAAGAAGCAGTTAAGAAAATACTAAAAGAATTATTAGAAGCAAAAAGGGTTGCTTTTAGTAAAAGAATTGAACAGATTTTTGTAGAAGAATCATCAAATAAATTAGTTGTTGAAATTAATTTATGGTTTTTTACAGACCTATCTACATTTGAAAATAACGGTCATGCCAATTCATTAGTTATATATAAATACAGTGATGGTACATTTCTATCAATTAGAACTGAACCACATCGTCATACTAATATATATTGTAGAAATAGTGTAAGAAAAGCAATTCGTGAAATATTTAGAGATAATGATAAATTTTCATACAAAGATTATGTTATTGAAAGTAAATATAAAATTGGTTTACAAGTTCATGAAGAAAAACAAACAGAAATTGATTTCAAGAATGAGACTGATTATGATAAATTAGAACCAAAGTATAAATTAGTATCTCCATTACAAGGTAATAGTGGTTTCTGTGCTTCTTGGACAATGTATACTACTATGTTATTATTATTAAATCAAGATAAATCTCTTAAAGATATTGGTTTATATCTTGGTTCATTCTATCTAAATACAGGAGATAAAGATAATTATGATACATTATATACATTATATAAACATATTAAATTATATCGCGCAATTGTATTCGCATGCTGTTTTATAAGTAGAACTATGGGACCTGAAAGATTTAAAAGTATATTTATACAATCATTACTTGATAAAGGTGTTCCAAATGACGCAACTAATAAATTACTTACATTATTAGCAAAATTTGAAACTCAATTTGATAAATTTGATGAAAAATTAAAATTATTAAGTACAATACAAATGGCTAAACCAGTTGATATTCTTACTTATGATACACATTATTGTGAAGATAGTTTATTTGACCATAAACAATTCTGTGTGACTGCCAATACATCTAAAACAATTACAGCTGCTCAAAAAGATAAATATAGATGTAAGGATGTAAATATTACGTTAATTGGAATCGAACAAGCATCTAAAGATGAGCAAGCATTTATGCGGCAGGTATATAGTGAAATGAAATCATCTTCTACTAGTCAACCAGTGTATACTCCACCAACAACAAGTCCTGTACCATCAACTCCAGCTCCATCTACACCAGCGCCATCAACATTAGATCCAACACCAGCTCCATCTACACCAGCGCCATCTACACCAGCTCCATCTATGCCAGCTCCATCTATGCCAACTCCATCTATGCCAGCTCCTACATTAGTTCCATCAACACCTACACCAGCTTCATCTACACCAGCTTCATCTACACCTGCTTCATCTACACCCGCTCCTTCTATGCCAGAACCATCAACACCTACACCAGCTCCATCTAGACATCGGCCATCAATTATGTCAACTAATTCATTAATGCAATCACCTACACCAGCACCTACACCAGCTCAACCTATTATTAAAAAATCAAGAATAGTTAGAAGTATATAAATAAATAATTTTTAATTTTTTTTAAATCTAAAATTATTATATGGCAAGTAGAAATACAGATTACTATCAAATTGAAGCAATTAGTAATAACGGACAAGCTGACGGATATAGATCAACGTGTTTTTTCATAAGTATACGACAATATTTAGAAAGTATTGGACATATTTATAGTGTTCAACAATTAATGGATTTAGCTGAATATCCAGATAGAAATATAGATTTTCAAACCGGTGAACTAAACCATTTAGTTAGTTTAAATAAATTAATTAAAGCTCTGACTATTAGGCTAGGTCGACCCATTCGTATTAATGTACATCAATCTATACCTGGTAAAGACGGTATTATAAACAATCCTGATAGAGTACCTAGATTTTTACAATTTGGACCAAGAGGTTCATTATATAATATAGATATATATCAAACAAATTATACTCATTATGAATTAATTGTTAATATTAATGGGATACAATTAGTAGATACTACTAGAATAGTTAATTTAGAAAAATTTACTTACTATCATACTGATACAAGACGGAAACCAATTGAACCTATTCAAAGACCATATACTGATACAGATGGTACATCAATTGATAGTATGCTAAGACCAGATGATACGGAATTAGCTAGAGAAATGTCGAGAGCATCAATGCCAAGCTTTTCTAGACAAAATAGTGATGATGAATTAGAAAAAGCCTTAGCAATGTCGAGAGCATCAATGCCAAGCTTTTCTAGACAAAATAGTGATGATGAATTAGAAAAAGTTTTTGGAATGCCGAGAGCATCAATAAATACATCTAAATGTAATATACCTGATTCACAAAAAAATATATGCGGTGATTATAAAACATCGCAATTACAGTGCGCAGACATGAAATGTTGTTGGAAAGAAAATAAACATGGTCCTAAATGTTATTTTCCATTAGATACACCTAAATATTCATCTAGTTCAAAACCTAAATTATCTGAAAGTCAAAAAATGGATAGATTAGAACAATTACAAAGAAATATAGACGATTTACAAAATGAAAGAGAGCAATACAAAGCAGCATTTGGAAGTAGTATTCGGTCTGAATATGAAATAAATATAGATAAACAAATACAAGAATATAGTAGAGAATTAGATAGATTATTTGAAAGTAAATATTTGAAATACAAGAATAAATATATTACCTTGCGCAAGCAAGGCAATATATTTAATAATATTCTTTAGAATAGAAAAAGTTAACTTTTTATCTAAAAATGAGAATATATTACCTTACGCAAGCAAAGTTAATTAAAGAACACGTATTTATTATAATAATGTTCGAACTATTTCATGATATAAAACCAAATGATGATTTTTATCATCATGTTAATACTACCTGGATTAACAAATCTGCTATTCCTGATGACAATATGATATGGAATGTATTTCGTGAATTAAATGATGTTAATTTAGAAAAATTAAAACAATTATTAAAAGAACCAAAAGATAATAGAATAGATATTTTGTATAAACAATCTATTGAATTAACTACAGCAGCTAATAAACAATATAAAGCTCAAGAATATATTGATAGAATATATAATTGTAAAGATATTTTAGAATTACGTCACTTAGTTATAGATTTATTTATGTTAAATGGTATCACGTGTACTAATTCATTCTATGTTTATAATGATTTTGTTGATAGTAAAAAGAATATACTACATATTGGTTCTGGAGGATTGGGATTACCAGATAGAGATTATTATTTCAAGCCTGATAAAGCTAAAATTACAGAAGACTATAAAAAATTTATTTTAACATATCTATCTTTATTCAATCTACCTTTTGATATAAATGAATCAGTTAAATCAATATATATGATTGAAGAAAAATTAGCTCAATATACATATACTAATGTTGAAAAACGTGATAGCGGACGTATGAATAATCCATCTAATATGGATATTATATCAGTTGTTAATCCAGAATTAGCAACTGATTTACTCTATTTTTTTAATAAAATAAAAGTAGTACCTGAGAAGATTAATATTACTAATCCAACATTTACTAAAAATTATTATGAATTACTAAAAATAGTTGATTTACAAAAATGGAAAGAATACTTTATTTATTCATTTTTAAGAAAAATGGGTAATTATATTAATATTGACTCTGAAACTGCGTTATTTAATTTTTATGGTAAAGTATTAAGTGGAACCAAAGTAATGAAAGAACCAGTTAAACGTTCTATTGAAACATTAAATACAACAATTGGAATGTTAGTTGGAAAATTATTTGTAGATAAATATTTTAATGAAAAATCAAAACAAAAAGTAACAGAAATGATAGAGTTTATAAAACTAGAATTAACTGAAAGATTATCTAACAATGATTGGATGGAATTAGAAACTAAAAAGAAAGCAATCGATAAATTAAATAAAATGAATTTTAAAGTAGGATATCCTGACAAATGGCGTAATTATACAAGTCTTCAAATTTTACTAGAAAATTCATTTTTTCAAAATATATTAAATTGTCATAAATTTGATTTTGATTATGAGTTAAAATATCTATACAAAGAAATTGATAGAACCCAATGGTTTATGAATCCACATGAAATTAATGCTTATTACTCCCCATCTTATAACGAAATTGTTTTTCCATGCGGTATATTAATGGAACCATTTTTTTCAATTGAACAAGACATTGCTTGTAATTTTGGCGGGATAGGTTGTATAATAGGTCATGAAATAACACATGGATTTGATGACATGGGTCGTAAATTTGACGGTGATGGAAATCTGAATGATTGGTGGACAAAGAAAGATGCAGATAAATATGTTACTAAATCAGATATATTAAAGAAATTATTTAATGAACTCAAAATTGAGGGACAGAACGTTAATGGTGAATTAACACTTGGAGAAAATATTGCTGATTTGGGAGGTGTTGAAATATCATTTAATTCATTAAAGAAATATTATACAAAACATCCAGATGAAGTAAAATCAGATTCATATCAAAAATTCTTTTATAATTATGCGAATGTTTGGAGGTGTATCATAAGAAAGGAAGAAGCTATAAAGCGTCTAACAACTGATCCCCATTCACCTCCATGTTATCGTGTTAATACTATTCTTAGTAATGTAAGTGATTTTTATAAATATTTCTCAATTGATGAAAAGTCAAAAATGTGGATTGAACCAACAAATCGCGCAAGTATATGGTAAATTAAAATAAATAATTATTATTAGTACCCCTACAACTATTTATAATACTATTAAATATAGTTGCTAATAAACATGGAAAACACAATGGTATTTTTACTGGTAAACAGATTATAGTACAACAATAATTATCTGAATCACTTCCATAACCATCTGTTGTTTTCCATAATCCAGATTTAAAATATTCTGTCATAGTTGGTATACAACATCCATCAGTTGGTTCATCTGAGCACATATAACATAATCCACAGCATCTCATATCAGGTGAATCTTTTCGATAACATCCTGTTTTACAACAGAATAGATTATATGTATTTTTACAACAGGTACATGTGGTACATGTGGTACATGTGGTACATGTGGTACATGTACCACATGTGGTACATGTGGTACAATAATAACAAAAATCAAAAGGTAATGGTTGTTGGGTTATAATACGAGATACATTCGCAACATCTCTTGAACTCGTACATAAATTTAATATTATTTCATATTTTGGTGGAGGAATATCAATTATTTCATTTGATAATGCCATATCATATGTTGGAGGATATGATATGGTATTATTCGTTTTATAACAAGCCTCTTCATTTATCGAAGAATTGCTTTGATGTAATATATTATCAATTGTATAAGGTGGTAAAGTATTCATTATAAAATATTATTATAAAATAATATTTTATAAATTCAATTTTATTTTATAAGAAGGACTTAAACAATTTTTACAAGTTAAAGTAAATAATTATGATTAGTACCTCTACAGCTATTAATTATACTATTAAATATAGTTCCTAATAAACATGGTAAACATAATGGTATTTTAATTGGTAAAAAACACATATTATATTCCGGTGGAAGTTCTGTTATAATTGGTAAATTTTTATTTGTAAACATTATTGAATATATTATTTAATAATATAATCAATAATATTGCTTTAAAATATAATTAATCATCATTAATAATGATTTGTTATTTAATAGGCGCGTTTATATTATTTGATTATCTACTGAACATTTTTTCGATAGAAGGACGATATTATATAAACCATTTTATTGGCAATATGGTAATTGTATATAATACATTATATTGTGTAAGTAATAGTTATAATAACACATATTATGAACAGGATAACAATTGTGATTATAATAGTATTGATTTATCTAGAAATATAATATATGCTTTACATTTTTATCATGTTATATGGTATTTTAATAAATTAAGAAAAGATGATTGGATACATCATATTATAATGATATTAGTAGCATTACCTCTATCTCATTTTACCGACAAATATAATATAATAGGACATTCAATGTTTTTTACAACAGGATTACCAGGAGGTATAGATTATCTATTATTATTTTTAGTAAGGAATAATATTATTGATAAAATGATTGAAAAGAAAATAAACCGAGGATTAAACTTATGGATAAGATGCCCTGGATGTATAGCTACAGTTGTATTAATTTTTATTAATAGTAAACAATTATCTTATATAGTAAGTATAGGTAGCTATATATTAATGATTGCTTTATATTGGAATGGTATATATTTTATGGAACAAACTGTAAGTAATTATGCAATTGAAATATATAAAAAAAACCAAAATAATTTATGAGGTGGGATAAACTGAAGCTATGCTTTTGCTTGTTTTGTCTCATAATGAACCCTATGAAAAACTACCTGTGGATTTGTTTTTCTAAAAAACAAATTCTACTGATTAAAAAGGGCTTACAGGGTCTTCTTATAAAAATTGATAGGGTGATAGAAAAATCGTAGATTTTTTCATATCAACCCCTATTAACTTTATAAGAAGGGATCATAAGTCCTTCTTATAAAAATTGAAATTTTTTTAATTTAATTAGTCTATAAAGATATGGTTTTTTGTGTTTATTATGAGTTACTCAAATCAAGTATCCACTAACAATACTAGCCCTGCTAGTTCACACCTATTCCACCAGCTACCTCGAACTATCAAACCTCGAGATGTAGAAAGGGATTCCGAAGGCAACGTAGTTGTCTGGAATTGTTTCTGTGATGCTATTTACGAAGCCGACCGGAAACGAAGACAAGACCAAGGGTTAGAGAGTAACCCACCCCTCATCCAATGCCGTGGTCGAGCATGGACCAATTTCGATGAATACCATAAAGCGCATGGTATAAAGACAGTCATTTGTCAACAGGATGGTTGTTTCTCATGTATACCACTTCAACCTGGGCCTATTAACTATCATTTAAGCGGCGACCATGCGACTGCTGCCGCAGAAATGACAGGTGAAACGGACCCTCAGAAGATTCAAGAAGCACTCTTCAAACTACCTCGTTTATTCTACGACAAGGACAATGAACAATGGGTAAAAGACCGACCTGATTTTGAAAAACGTGTGTATGTTCCCAGACCACTAGACCCAACTGTACCGCAGATTACATGTACACAGGATGGCTGTAATGAGCCGCTTTACCTGCGCAAGAAAGATATCGTTTTTCATTGCGCGAATAAACATCTTTCTCATGCCGCATCTCTTTTGGGCCTTGCAGCGACAACTAATAAAGCAGATGTCCAAAAAGAACTCTTTGGAAAAGACCGCCTGTTTTTTAACAAACGGTCTGGTTCAAACGGCATGTGGCAACTAGATAATCCAGTAAAGGTTGCGCATAAGCCTACCGCTACCGCTACCGCTAGCCAAGAAGTGCCACAGCGAAAAGACAAAATGCGTCAACGGTGTTCTTTTCCACCTCTAGCGCCCGAATTGACGGTGCTAACGCAGGACGCACTAGAAACACCGATGCCGACTAGAGCATATCCTATTTCATGCCAATACTCAACGGCATGTAAGAAAGAAAGTGTTAGCGTGTCTGAGATTCTTCAGTTAACACCACCAACTGGAGATGAACCAGCTTCACTAACTCGTTCTGTTTCAGTTACTTGCGAAGATGAACCAGCTTCACTGCATCGTTCTGTTTCAGTTACTTGCAAAGATGAACCAGCTTCACTGCATCGTTCGGTTTCAGTTACTTGCGAAGATGAACCAGCTTCACAGCATCGTTCGGTTTCAGTTACTTGCGAAGATGAACCAGCCTCACCATCTGAAAAAGAACAGCGCGCTGTTCCTCCTTCCATTAAACAAGAACGAAAGAATCGATACATGCCAATGCGAACGATTCTTTCGCTCATTCCCGAAGATACGGATGTGCCTCGTTCTACCAATGAGCCATTAACTCTTGAAGAAAAAATCATCAAGCGACCAGTTCGAGCTATTCCGGATGAAATTGTCCTGGAAACATCAAGGCTTGAAAAGTTCTGCTCACACGGACCTACTTGCTCGATGCGTTCTAATACGACCAATCCATGTAGACAAAATCACGTGATTGGATTGGAATTCCTAAGTGAGGGAGACCATGTTCCCATTCACTATTGTAAATGGGATTACCGTTGGAATCGCAATCAACTAGGAAAACGCAGGCGTTGCGCAAATCGGGAATGTATATATGACCACGCTGAAGGTCATGCTAATTTCTGGATGAAAAAAGATAAATCCGAGCAATCCGTTTCAAATGACACAGAGATGGAAACGTTACGACAAGAATTGGCAAATTTAAAAGCCATGTTTCTTGACAAGAGACTCGTGAATATTTCTGAAAGTCACGCGGAATAGACGCTCTTCCATCCTTCTACCACACCCTTCTTCCCATTAAAAATTCTCTAACAGCCAATACTCATATATAAAAAAAAGAGAACTGTAAAAAAATTCATTTAATAACCACCTAACATTACTACAACACTGCTAAAAAACTGATATTATTTTATCTAAAATAATATTATTTATATATAAAATGGCTATTAAACGATTATGTACAGAATTCAAGGATATATTAAAAGAACCTAACTATTTTTATAGCTGTTCACCAACTGATTCCATGTTAATATGGGACTTTACTATGATTGGACCACCTGATACTTTATATGAAAATGGTATATTTACAGGTACTATTAATTTTTCACAATCTTATCCCATTAAACCACCTACTGTTGTATTTAATAATATATTACATCCAAATATATATACTAATGGTAATGTATGTATATCTATATTACATGAAGGAACAGACGTATATGGTTATGAAAAAGATTATGAGCGTTGGAACCCTAGTCAAAATATTAATAGTATAATGTTAAGTATATTATCAATGTTATCAGCTCCAAATTTTGAATCCCCAGCAAATATAGATGCTTCTGTATTATGGAAAGAAAATCCTTCTAAATACGAAGAAATGATATATAAATTGGTAAGTAAAAGTCAAATTTTATTAACCTAAGCTTTTTGACACCAATCAATTTGCTTTGCTAATGAAGGGAATAATAGAAAAATCAAATAGCCCTGTCAATATTAAATACATATAAACTTGTAATTCAAATTTAATAATAATGTTAGTATCATTACCCATAAAAAACAATGATAAATGTATAAATATAGTATTTCAAATAGTTTACAATGATAAATATATTATTAGACCATATAATAATACTAATAATTTATTTAATGTTATAACACGTAGTTATTCATATGGAATTAACACAATATTATTACATTTCCCTTTAGTTCTAACACCAATAAATAATATATTATATAGTGATTTATTTTATATTATAAAAACTTTGTCAAATTGTGATGATTTTTTTAGTAATTTATTAAATAGTATAAATTCTTATTATAATAAACAATATGTATTCAACTCTACAAGTTGTGATAGAATATATATGAATCAAGACAACGCCGAATATATAAATGTAGATAATTTAATAAATTGTATATATTACAAAACAAATCGATACGTAAATCAATGTTTGTATTATATAGATGTACTATCATCAGATAAAGACATTGATAAAATCATAAAACAAATACAATTAATTAAAATAAATTTTTATGGAAATATAAAAAGCATACATGAACATATTCTATATATTAAGAATTATAAGAATGATACCAAGTGGTCTAAATTTATAACAATACCTAATCTAATTGCTCATTTAATATTATACAAATATACTAAACTTGTAGAGATTGCAGTAAATCAACTTTATCAACCTTTATATAGTAAATTATTATTATCACTATATACTAATATTGACGATTTAGTTATTTTAAAACAACTTAAAAAACATGTTAAAATAATTGAACCAAAATATCTTCAATATACATTGGAAATACCCAATGATATTTCTTTTAATAAATTTAAAGAAATAATAAATACACAAACTGAATTTAATATCGATATATTAAATGATTTATTTGTTAATTATATATATCCATTAAATTATAATAAAAAAACATTAAATGTATCTTTTGCTAAAATATTATTTTATTCTTTCAAATATTACACTGATATATTAAACGAGTGTCAATCAATCCATGATAATGAAGAAGATTCTAGAAAAAATAACTTACACATTAATAGTAAAATTAAATTAACATATATATTTATATTAAAAATTTATAAAGCAATCGATACACAAAATATTGCCATGTATTATAATACAAGAGTATATACTGATACTTTAGTAAATGTTATTATTAAAATATTATTATTTAATGATAATTATAATTTATTTTCTAGTTTGACAAGTAAAATTAATAAATATCAAAAAATATTTATTGAAAATACTATTATTATCTCTATATTAACTAATATTACATGGAAAACAATATCAAAACAGATTCTATTATTAAAATATATAATTGATGCTAAACAAACAAATTCAATGTTATTTATTGTAGAGGGAAAGATAAATAAAAATATAAATAATTCAATGGATTATAGATTAAAAAAAATAATAATAGAACCTTTGCTAATGTTTTCATATTTAAAAAAGGAAACAGATTATTATAAATGGACAATTACATTCAAGGAAATTATTGGTAAAATATTTTATAATCCTATTATTTTAAAGACTGAGGATTATGTAAAATTAAGTAAATTAATATATTTACTTTCAAAAGTAACTGTTCAAAATTTAGAAAATCCAGAATATAATAAATTAATTAATTTTTTGAATAAAAATTCACGTATTATTTTATTTAATGATAGAATTAATATTAAAATTAAAGATTTATTTAAAAACAATAATTTAAATTTTGGATTCTTAACAAAACATATTAATGAATATACACAATCAACAATTAGTATAACGGAGTCAGATGAGAATAAAGAACAATTGGATAAATTAACACGAAAGTATTATAAATATAAAGGTAGATATTTGGGAATGAAATATAGTGATAAATTATAAAAACTTATTAAAACTCTTACTGGAAAAACTATTACTATTGAGGTTGAGCCTTCTGATAGCGTAGAAAATGTAAAAGCTATGATTCAAGAGAAAGAAGGTATCCCTCCTGATCAACAACGTTTGATTTTCGCAGGGAAGCAATTAGAAGATGGTCTCACTTTACAGATTATAATATTCAAAAAGAATCTACATTACATTTAGTCCTTCGTCTTTACGGTGGTTTTTAATTATTTTATTTATCGTCTGTAGCTTCTAGGACTATAGCTTCTAGGACTATAGCTTCTAGGACTATAGCTTCTAGGACTGTAGCTTCTTGGACTATAGCTTCTAGGACTATGACTGCGACTACGACTACGACTACGACTACGACCATGATATGTAGGACCATAACGACTACCATATGGAATTGGTATAGTATTAGTCATTAATGGCACTGGCATGACAAAATTAGATGATCGGATAGGTGCTGGGAATACAAAATTTTGTGGGAAAATAGCACCCGGTGGTATAACAAATGCTCCAACTGGTCTAAATATACTACCAAAAGGTGGGACAGCTATTCCACCTGGATTTAAACCAGTAGCAATATTGTAGGGTCCTGTACCTGTAATTAATTTAATTTCAGAACCAGCTGGTAATGTAATACCAGGGGCTGGTAGGGTTGTATTTGCTGGAATATTTGTTCCTTTATTTATTATTGTTCCATTAGTTAAGGTGGAGCCATTTTGAAATGTAGTATTTGATATAACGGTTCCTTGATTTAAAATTGTATCACCTCTTGCACCTCTGATATTACTAGGTAGATCTAAAGCAGGACCAATAAAAGTACCCGGTGGAAAATATGTACCAGCTGCTAAGTGTGTATTTGCTGTAAATGTAATGTTAGAACCTGGATAAATTAAAGGATTACCGCCAGCACCAGCTGTCCAATCAGCACCAGCTGGTATAGGACCTACAGGTGTAACAATACCTGCAGGTTGATTAGTTCCTGGCAATATATTAGTTCCAAGTGTAATAATAGTACCACTTGGAAAAATTGTAGTAGCGTCAATAACTGAACCTATTGGTAAAATAGAACCTTGTGATATTTCAACATTAGGTCCAATTATCGTACCGGGTGTTATAATCGTACCAGCGCCAAATTGTGAACCAGTCGTTGCTGTTCTATTAATTGGCATCAAGGGACGACCGTACATTAGAGGCATACCTAAAACAGGACTAGGGACTCTGCCTAAAACAGGACTTGGCATGCGAAGAGCTGGAAATCCAGTAAATGGTCTGTTATAAGGGTCGCGACCCATCCACATACCAGGAGCAGGATACATACCACCATTTTGTAAAGTTGTTAAGGTTGTTGGTACTAAACTAGCACTAAACTTATTTTTATTATTCGAAGTATAGTATTTGATATTAGCAAGCATACGATTATTATTCAACTGATCTTGAACAATTAATTGATTAATTGATGCATCTCTGTGAAGTTTAATAAAATTTTTAACAGCTTCTGTATATGTAGAAGCATTTATTGGCATTGCGAACGGTGCAATTACTTGAAATTGAAAAGCCATAGATATAAACAAACTGAGAAAAATAATTTTTTTATATTAAAATTTATTTTGATATAAAACTATACTTTATATTTTAATTAAGACCTATATAATGGGTATAAAAAATTTATTAAAATTTCTAAATAATAATTATCCTGAATTAATAAAAAAAATTAATACTAATAATTTTCAGGGTAAAAGAATCGCAATTGATATTAGTATTCTCTTGTACCAAGTAATCATCGCAATACGTAATTCTGGAGCCGACATGGTTAATAAAAATGGAGAAATTACGTCTCATATTCTTGGATTATTTAATAAAACAATAGTATTATTAAAAATGAATATATCGCCTATATTTGTATTTGATGGGAAACCACCTGATTTTAAATTAAAGACGATACAAAGTAGACGTGAAATTAAACAGAAAGCATATGAAAAATTAGAGGAAGATTTATCACAAGAAGATAAGATTAAATATTTTAAAAGGACTGTATCTATATCAAGAAAACAAATTGAAGAATGTAAAGAATTATTAGATTTAATGGGAATACCATATATAAACGCTTTAGAAGAAGCTGATTCTCAGTGTGCGCAATTAGTTAAAGATGGTTTGGCCGAAGCAGTATTAACAGAAGATATGGATATATTAACATTTGGTGCAAGTACAATATATCGTAATTTAACTTCTTATAAGAAAGAACAATATCAAATTGATTTAGCAGATATTTTAGCTAAACTTGATTTATCTTATGAACAATTTGTAGAATTATGTATATTATTTGGTTGTGATTATAATGACAAAATAAAAGATATTAATCCAGATATTTTATATAAACATTATCACAAATATAAAAATATGAATGATACATTGAAATCATTAAATAAGACACTTTGTGCTGGAGAATTAAATAATTATAATCAATATAAAAATTATTTTATCAACCCACCAGTTCAATATATTAAACATTTACATTATAAAAAAGCAAATATACCTGAATTAGATAAATTATTAGTATCCAAATATGGACTGGTTCGTATGAAAATATATAATAAATTAAAATTTCTAGAAATGTATAAATACAATGAATGTGATACTGAGATATTATCAATGTCAGATAGTATTGAAAGTATCTAAATTATTTTGCGAAATAGTCTAGAAAAGACTGAGTTATTTTAATACATCTAATATAGTTTTTTCGACTACGTTCAACATAATCTATATTAAAAGATAATACGTCTAAATAATCTTGTATACTATTTACATGGTTATATCCATTGTATAAAATACAATTTTTAATTTCTTTAGATTTTAATATTCTAGCTATCAAATACAAATCAGTAATATATGCACTCGCATACATTCCTTTTCTATAAATTTCATAAATCTTATCTATATTATCTAGTCTAATATCTTGTTCTTCTTCTATACTATCTAAATATATCTTAATATTTTTTAATAAGATATTTAATAAAAGTTTTTTTTCTTCAATAAATAAAAATGTAAATAATTTATTTATTTCTTTACTAAATTGATAAGGTATACCAAGATATGGCAAATAACATGTTTCATCTGTTGCATCTTTACACAATTGATTTATAATACTATATAGTTGTGTTAAGAAAGTATTATATTTAATTGTTATAGTTTTATATAATCTAAATATATTTCTAACAGCAATATCTGGATCATTCTTTTTCCCATGATTTAAAACAGAATCGAAAATATCAAATTCTTTCCACCCATCAATCGAGTATCTAATATCAGTAAAATGAATTCTAAAATTTGGATTCTTTTTGTAATTATCAAAAGCAATATATTTTAGTTCTCTCATAAAATCTATATCACTTCCAATCCCATTTTGGAACTGATTAATCTGCGAAACAGATGATCTATGTCTAGGAAGATCTATTTCTATGAAAAAATCTATAATTGATGTATTATCGATTATTATTCTTTGAATATAATCAGTTATGGTAATAGAATCAAGCATAGGACATACCCCTTCTTTATCTTCGTGTTTATCTCCCATTATAATAATTTTTTTATTTAAGAAATCATTTGATAAATATTTTATTACAATAGGTCCAGATATATATTTTATTGTATTTAAAGTTCGCATCATTGAACCACTGGTTTGATTTATTTTTAAATTTAAATATTTTATTTTATATTTATTATATTTATAATCATATATATTCATTATAATATATTATATTTTATACAACTCATAGGTATGAGCGGATATGAGCAAAGCTCTGACCCAGAAGAGCTTTGTCCAAAATATTTCATTGGGAACAAAGTTCTTATTCTCTCCTATGAACAAGGGCTGTTATGAGCGGAGCCCTACTCATAATAAATATAGTTTTTTAATCGTGTCATATAATCATCTGGTAATTCTGTATCTTTTGGTTTATCAAAAGTATTATATTCTATGTGATATTGATTATTAAATGAATCTGAAAACATTTTATATAAAGATACCAAATTATAATTTTTAATACTTTGTATATGCGGTTTATCACAAGATATACGTAAAGTATATACATCGCAATGTGACATTTTTATTAAATTAAATATACCTGTTGCTGTTTTATATTTATAATAAAATATAATAACATTATATCCTTGTTCTAAATATGATTTCATTTTATTTACAGTATTATTTGTAATATATACAATATTACACTTTTTTAAAGAGTTTTTATATAATGAACTCAGTAACATGTTCCATGGGCGATAAGCTGCTACGATTATACATGATGAATCATTTGTTAATAATTCATTGATTATTATTAAAACATCGACGTGTTCGTAATTATGTGATACAATAATTACTGAACCTATTTTTGTTTTTTTCTTATATATTTCTTGTTTATTTAGTTTTATATTAATTTCATTATATTTAGATTTTATAATACTTAATGGATTGTCTTTTATTTTATCACCAGTATTTATAATTATAATAATTACAATAACTATTATAACTAATATTATATTGTAATCAGGCATATATAATTATATAATATATTTATTTGATTTAGACCAAGTATACTAATTTAAAAGCTTACTATATCTTATATTTAATATGAATCAAGATATAGAAAAATGGATTAATTATGTAAATCAAAACAAAGGTTCCTCTCGAAAAAGAAAGTTCAATGATGATTTATTATTAAATGAATTAACGTGTATAAGTATTGAAAATTTGATTGAAATTATTGGAGATGGATATAAAAAGAAAAATATATTTCAATATCTACAATCAATTAAATGTTCGTTGACAAATGCGAAAAAATCAGTCATTTCTGATACAATCTTAACTGATGAACTATCTAGAACAGAAAATAAAAATATAGAATTATTAGTGCGAGCTACTATATCAACAACTATCGATTTAATTGATATGCTTTTAATTCACCGTACTAAAAAATCATTTAATGTAATTGAGTGGTTACAAAATTATAAGAAAACATTTGAACCTGCTAAAAAATCTATTAAACCCAATTCTTATATCGACGGATTGAAACATTTTTCATTTCAATTAAAAGCAGATGATACTGATGATTTTATTGTAGACGACAACGATGTTGAAGATGAAAGTGACGTTGAAACAACTGATGATGAAGATTATGACCCTGACACGTTTGATGATATTAAACCAACTAGTATTATATCAACTAATTTTATAAATCAATTAAAGCAGATATCAAATGGTAATAATTATTCATCAACTGAGATTGTTAATTATTTTAATAAGATGGATAAAAATGACAAAACTAATACTATCAGTTCACTAACTGAATTAAATAATAGTAGTAATAAGATACCATCTATATTTCGTATATTAACATCAACACTAACAAATGATACAAAAAAAAATCTAATTAGTAAAATGTTAAATGTATCACATGGACTAACTGAAAATGGTAAAACAAAGAAATGGTTAGACGATGTAATGAAAATACCATTTGGTGTCCATCGAGGAATTGATATAGATGATACCTTAAAATTAAAACCAAATAAAGCAAAGAAATTTCTAAATCGAATGAAGGATAAGATGAATGAAGCAGTCTGGGGACACGATAACGCGAAGAAAGAAATTATACAAATACTTGCGCATCAAATTAGAAATCCTGACTGTAAAGGCAATGTAATTGGATTGTGGGGACCTCCAGGAAATGGAAAAACATCTATTATTAAAAATGGTATTGCAGCAGCTATGGATAAACCATTTGTATTTATATCCCTTGGTGGCGCAACAGATGCTTCATATTTAGAAGGTCATTCATTTACATACGAAGGTTCTATTTTTGGTCGTATTGCTCAAGCAATAATTGAAGCAAAATGTATGAATCCTGTTATTTATTTTGATGAGTTAGACAAAGTTAGTACAACCCCCAAAGGTGAAGAAATTATTAACTTGTTGATACATTTAATTGACCCTATTCAAAATCAATTATTTCGAGATAAATATTTTTATGATGTTGATATAGATTTATCTAAAGTAACATTTATATTTTCTTTTAATGACCCATCTATGATAAATTATATATTGAAAGATAGAATTACTATGATTGAAACAAAACATCTAACACTCGAACAGAAAGTATATATTGGACACAATTATTTAATGAAAGATATATTGATAGATATTGGAATGGAACAAGATACCATTACAATACCTGATGAAATTATGATTGATATAATTAATAATTATACAAATGAAGGCGGTGTGAGAAGTCTAAAGAAGAATCTCTATAGTATAGTTAGAGAATTGAATGTTGCTAATTTAACTAATACAAAGATTGGTGATAATGTAATTACTTTCCCTCTAGTATTAGATAGAGTTTTATATGATGCTCATTATCACGGTAAATCTCCTTTCAATCCTATGGTTGTTCATAAACAAGATGGTGTTGGTATGGTTAATGGTTTGTGGGCTAATAGTTTAGGTGTAGGAGGTGTTTTGCCAATTGAAACAGTATTGATACCAACTAATGATATGATGGGCGTAAAAGCAACTGGTTCTCTTGGTAATGTTATTAAAGAATCGATTGATGTAGCAATGTCTGTAGCATGGAGTTGGTTAGATGAACCACTTAAGAATAAATGGATGAATAAATGGAAGAAACGACCTGAACGTTTTCATGTTCATTGTCCAGATGGTTCTACTGAAAAAGAAGGTCCTTCAGCAGGAGCAGCCATGAGTTTAGCTTTCTATTCACGTTTGACAGATAAAAAGATTAAACACAATATTGCTATGACTGGAGAAATTAATTTACGAGGTGAAGTTACTGAAATTGGTGGTTTGGAAGAAAAGTTAAGCGCTGCTAAAAGAGCTGGCGCTAAACTAGTCTTGGTACCTCAAGAAAATGAGATGGATTTAATAGAAATTAAGAAGAGATATCCTAAATTAATAGATACTGGTTTTCAGATTAGATGCGTTAAATCATTTGATGAAGTTATTAAACATAGTCTATTATAAAAATTGATTGGTAGAGCGATAGATAAATTTTTGATTTTCCACATCTTTCCCTTGGGTCATAAACTCATATCTTATAAAAATTGATTGGGCGATAGAAAAATCTTTGATTTATCTATCATTCCCTATTAACTTTATAAGAATCTGAACCAAGTTCAGATTCTTATAAAAATTGAATTTATACTTTAAACATTTGATACCGTTATAATTATAATGGTATCAAATATTATTTTAGTTGATAGTAGCTTTACTACATTTTATCGATTCTTTGCAACACTACGATGGTTTTCTTTAGCTCACATGGATACATTTAAAAAATATAAAGATGACCCATCTTATGATTGGAGTTTAGAACCTGCTTTTATTGATAAATATAAGAAAATGTATTTAGAAAGCATTAAACAACTAGTTAAACCCACTATTTTTAATAATAGTAAAATTATCTTTTGCTTAGATTCACCACAAGAAACGCTTTGGAGGAAAGAATTATATAGTTGTTATAAAGGTAATCGAACTGATTTAAGTGAAAAGACAAATTTTAAACCGACTTTCAAATTTACATATGATGAGTTGATTCCAAATTTGGTAAAAGAAAATAAAAATATTAGCATGATAAAAGAACCAAATATGGAAGCAGACGATTTAATAGCATTGGCTGTTAAATTGATTAGATATAAGAAACCAAATAAATCAATCTATTTAATATCAGGTGATAACGATTTTCTACAATTAGGTTTTGATAAATTATATTTTGGTGATTATAAAAAGAAAGATGTATTCCAATTAACAAAAGAAGAAGCGAAAGAATCTTTACGTCAAAAAATTATTAATGGTGATTGCTCTGATAACATCCCGTCTATTTTCCAAAATGTTAAAATTAATAATAAAACTAAAAAATTATTAAAGGAAAATAAGGATGAATTAAAAAAATATTTAAAAGAAAATCCTGATGTAATGATTCAATATAATAATAATAAACACTTGATTGATTTTAAACATATTCCTGAAAAATTTAGAAAACCTGTTTATAGAAAATTAAAACTAATTATATAGTTTTCTATTATATTGTAATGTATAGCACTTATTCAGAACTATATGAAAAATTATTTGCGAGAGTACCTATATCTCTTGTTAGATTAGAAACGATAGCTACACCAGAATATACTTATACTGGTGCGCACGTAAATGGTTATACTTTACGGAATCGCGAAATGTTAAAACAAAAACGAGACTTATTTGAAGCAAGGAGTGGATATTTATATAGCGATGAAGCAATATTACAAAATGTTACACCTAGATCACGAGAAAATCTGGTTACCATGTTTGCCAAGGATGATGAAACTAGAGCACTTTTTGAAGATTTTGCTCGAGAAGCACAATATGATGTAGAATATAAACCAGCTTTAGAAAGTCAAATTGGTGTATTTTTAGAATTATATTTATGTTCTTTTGCCAAATGTCCTATTTGCGGGAGTCAATTGTATAAATATGCATTACCGTTCCAACCTGTTGTTGATTTATACTGTAATGGTAATCATCCTATTCATTTATTTCAAGTAAAATCAAGAAACATGGCATCCCAATCTAAATATTTTGATATACCAAGAGGGACAATACATGTAGGTTCTTACAGATATGGCGAAATGGCTCATCGAATTAAACCATCTGATATAAATTCAGACCCTAGTAATACTATATTAAAATCGTTAATTGGATATATTTGCATTCAATATGAATTGGATTTTGATAATTATAAAATAAAAGTTAGTAAGGATACATCTTATATAATTATACCTAAAGTAGATATAGTTGTTGATTCACATAATGATTATTATTATTACTATATATCAGTATCACCTAGTCGAAATATAATATCATTTAATCCGAATAATATGAATATACAAAATTTTAATCAAACATATAAAGATAATTTTAATGAAACTATATATTTAGGATTACAATTTGATTTATATGACAGTACTTCACCATTTAGATTAATGGATAGACCTGTTATTCCTAATTTTTTAAATAAATATATGAAATACAAAAATAAATATCTTGAGTTACGAAACAAAGCACAATTTGATACATCCATTCTAAAGCCTTATGATAATATTCCACGTTAATTATTCTAAATTTAGTATTAAACAATTACTATATAATTTATATAATGAATATTGAGACTATTATCAATGATTTAAGTCCTATTTTATTAGACACTGTTAATCCATCAAATACGGTTATCATTAATAATTTGATAGATTCACAGGATAGTGTTGTATATAAAAAAGAATGTAATATTAATAAAACAGACGAGTGCGCAAAGTATATATTATATGATTATAATAAAGAATCTGATGACATTATTACTAATATAAAATGTAATTATAGATTTTCAATTGTATTACAAAACACAACAAATCTGATTAATTTACCTTCAATCCATCCAAAATTAAAAAAATTATTATTATTTTTTCCAGAATTTGAATATTTTTTTAGTCAGCCTAGGGAAATAACAGAAAATAGTATAATAGTTACATTACCAATTCTTTTCATGATAAATACAAAAATAAAATTTAAGATATATGTAGGGGAATCTATGGAATCTGATATTATAATTACTTATGACAGTTATACATTAAATAATGCTAAATTAAATGAATTAAATAGTATATATCAACAAAAGAAATATATATCAAATGACAGAGGTATGCTATTTGAAGACGGTATTTTAAAACAAGATTTTGATTTAGATTAAGAACATTGTTTAATAAAAATTGATTTATACTTATATTTCTTAATATAAGTATAAGTAATGACCTATATTAAGAAAGATGTTGAAGAACATGAATACAATATGCATAAATATGTATATGAATTAAATATTGTTAATATTCCAACGATAATTAGTTATAATAAAGAAGATAAAATATTAACTATGGAAAAAATAGATAATATGAATGTATCTGATATGTATGGCGAAGAAGATTGGGATACTAGCCCAGAATTATTTGCTAAAATTAGAAAAATTATAAAAACGCTATGTGATAATAATATAGAATATCCTGATATAACTGGATATAATTTCATTGAATATGATGACAAAGT
>Ga0129324_10000649_pt1 | contig 24501 bp, 24 predicted proteins | sample CPBDNA_7_FD_96879 | JGI IMG/M metagenome (GOLD analysis project Ga0129324, IMG submission 96879) | Freshwater to marine salinity gradient microbial communities from Chesapeake Bay, USA - CPBay_Spr_15_0.2_DNA | ecosystem: Environmental > Aquatic > Marine > Coastal | place: USA: Chesapeake Bay... | reverse complement strand
TGGACCTCCCCACCAAAAATGGACAGTTTTCTTAGTGTAGTATAATTACTATCTAGGAGAATTAGATGACGAAGAAAAAGAACGTTTACACTGCTGAATTCAAGGCTGAAGCTGTTAAAATGACTAAAGATCAAGGTGTTGCAAAAACCGCAGTTGATCTTGGGGTTTCACCAATATCTCTTCGAAACTGGTCAAAAAAAATTGAGTCAAATCATTCCTCAAAGTCGACATCGCTCAACGAGGCTTTGAAAGAAAATAGAAGACTCCAGAAAGAGAACCAATACTTAAAGAAAATCAATGAGGTTCTAAAAAAAAGCACAGCGATATTCTCGCAGGGAGAACTTCCACCTTCCAAATAATAAAATATTTATCAGGGGTCGTTCCTATAGTATTTCTTTGTGGCCACTTTAAAGTGAGTCGAAGTGGCTATTATGCTTGGGAGAATAGAGGTAGTTCAATAAGAGCAGCAACTCATGAAGAGCATAGAGAGTTTGTTAAAAAAGCTTTCAAAGCCTCAAAGGGACGCTATGGATCTCCACGCCTAGTTCTTCAGCTAAGAGCAAATGGAGTATCGATCTCATTGAATACTGTTGCTAAAATAATGAATATCGAGCGTCTCATCGCGAGAAAGAAAGGAGCTTTTAAAGTGGTCACATTAGCTGAAAATATTTCGGAGGTTGTTCATCAGCGATTATTTAGAATTGAAGATGGAAAAGACTTAGAGACCAATGAAGTTTGGGCCGGAGATATCACTTATCTTCCTGTTGATAATAAATTCCTTTATCTCTCAGTCGTAATGGACCTTAGAAGAAGAAAAATTCTTGGATGGTCACTTGATGAAACATTAAGCTCTAAAGGTGTCATAAAAGCGTTAGGAGTAGCTGTCGAGAAGGAAGGACAAGCTGGAAAAATCTTTCATTCAGATCAAGGTTCGCAATATAAGAGTTTGGCTTTTAGGAAATTTTTAAATGATCATGGGATTCAAGGAAGCATGAGTAGGAAAGGAAACTGCTACGATAATGCGTTTGTAGAAACATTTTTTAAAACATTAAAAAGCGAATTGTTATGGAACCAGAGTTTTGAAAGCGAAGAACACTTGAGATCAGAAATTTTTAACTATATAGAATGCTGGTATAACCGAAAAAGAATTCACACTTCACTTGATAATAGAAGTCCGCTGGAGTATGAATTAGGAATCAAAGCTGCCTAGGAAAGTGTCCACTTTTCGAGGGGAGGTCCACATACTCGGATTCAAGCATGATCTCTAATAAATTTAAAATTTCTGGTTCATCATCGACCAGCAGTATTTTTGTTTTATTCATACATGGGGTCTTTAGTTTCTACTAGATTTTGATGGTTTTAGTTTATCAGAGAAATAGATTTCTCTGGTGATTTATTACAAAATAGTAGTTATTTGTTTATGACCTGAAGAAGGAGTCGTTTAAGTGCCTTTTAAGGGTTATTCCCCTTCAAAATCAACGAGAGCAAACCATGGTATATCAGCTGCATCGAGCTTTTTTCCTCCTCCTAGGTCGGGGAGATCAACTATAAAACATGCCTCTTGTACGATTCCACCACTTTTTTCTATGAGTTTATGCGCCCCAAGTGCTGTGCCACCCGTTGCTAATAGATCATCTACAAGGAGAACCCTATCCCCCTTAGAGATAGCGTCCGTATGAATCTCAATAGTGTCTACGCCATACTCTAATTGATAGTCTTGTTGAATTGTCTCGCCTGGAAGTTTACCTTTTTTCCTTATGGGAATAAAGCCTAAGCCCATCTTATAGGCCATAGCTGCGCCAAGGATAAATCCCCTTGCTTCTATGCCACAGATCACGTCTACCTTTGGGGCTCCACTTTCATTATAACGCTCAACTAATTTATCAATAGTGAGGCGAAGTCCCTCAGGATCTTTAAGTAAAGTTGTAATATCACGGAACATGATTCCTTCTTTAGGGAAGTTTGGAATCGTTCTTATTTTTGATTTGATTGGCATATTGGCCTTGTGTTTTTATTAATAAAGTTCGTAAAGATTATCGATTAAATAATCTACTGAAAAGAGTTTTAGGAAAACTATTTTCTCTTTTTAAGTATATGTTTTTTAACCTTAACTACGTGATAGAAAGAAAAAAGATGATAGAGGAGAATAAGAAAACCAATGAAAATAATGTCGGTTTTAGCCGTCCTAGCTTTGCAATAATCATAAAGACCTCCTGTCCTTAAAGATGATTGTGCTATAAGATCAAAATAAAGCAAATACTGAGAGGAATTGTTAGAAACTTAACTGACCAATTCACATGAGAATTTAAAACTGGAGATTAATAAGCTAAATTCAGTTTTTTCATAATTTTTAGAGTTTATGAGGTCATCTTTTTTTATTATCGCAGTTTTTAAGTTTATTGGTAGAGTATTGTCATTTTTACTTATGTACAGGATAGGAAGGGATTTTGTATGTTGCCTTGTTTTTCTGATAAGCTCTTCAGCTCCAAATATATTAATATTATCATCTACAACAAATAAGATATTCTCAGTTGCAGCATTCTGTTTGATATAGGCAAGTGCTATATCTGCAGCTTCAAAAATGATTAGGTCATGGTTATAATGAAATCCAGCTTTTTTAAAAATAGTTTTTAAAATAGTGTTCGTGGAAACAAGAACAATTTTTTCTTTTCCTGTGTACTTATTTTTTTCATTAGCTTTACTATTTTCAATTAATGGGAGTAACACTTTAAATTTTGTGCCCTTACCAATCTGACTCTCAAATGTAATCTCACCATTATGTTTATGAACAATACCTTGAACCACCGATAGGCCTAATCCAGTTCCCTTATCTATCTCCTTTGTGGAGAAGAAAGGCTCAAAAATACGTGACTGGGTATATTCAGTCATACCGATCCCGTTGTCTTCTACTGTTATCTGTAAGTATAGACCTTTGCCTAAACTATATAAGTTATTCTCCTGAAGGAATGTAGATGAAACATTTATTATTATCCTGCCATTTAGGTTATTTCCAAGGGCATGGAGAGCATTGTTACCAAGATTAAGAATAATTTGTTTGAGTTGGGTTTTATCTCCGTAGAGTCTTTCCTGAGGAGGATCAATAAATAAGTTTATAGAAATATCGTTTGATTTGGCCGCTAGAAGGATGTTGACGACATCTTGAATTGCCGGAACTGCACTAAATTCTTGGAATGCACCTTTCTCCTGTTTTGTGTAAATTAGGATCTGTTTAACAAGTTCTCTCGCACGGTCGACTAATGCGCCAGCTGTATTGAGGTGTTCCAAGGCCATGGCATTATCAATGACTTCTTCCTCAAGAATAAATAAAGCATTATAAAGTCCTTGCAGTATATTGTTGAAGTCATGGGCAACACCACTTGCAAGTGTTCCTAAGGCCTCCATCTTTTGAGATTGTAATAGCTGTCTTTGGAATACCCTTTTTTCTTTGATTTCTTGAAGGATCTTATCCTGCATAAGGTTAAGGTTATCTGTTAGATCATCTATTTCGTCTCTAGATTCATTTGGGCTCCTAGATAGGCTTAACTTATTCTCAATATTTTCCAAGCTCATTTCACGTGCAAAATGGCTAATTTTAAATAAATGCTTACTGACCAAAAGATTAAAGATGAATAATATAAATAAAGAGACAAAAAAAGTTTTTGCTCCTTGAGAAAGAAGAATAATCAAAACTCTTGATTGAAGAGTCTTTATGACTGGGCTTAGATCACTTATTATTTCTAAGCTACCTAAATTTGTTTTAATCCCTTTCCTTTCATATATTATGGGGTAGGTGCTGATAATGTCATTTTTGGTTTGGGGCTCAGCTGCGATAATTATTGGAGCATCATCTTTTGGATAAATCTTTAAGCCCTTAATTGTCTCAATTTCGAGTAGTCCCTTTAGCTGAATCTGAACTTGTTCATTATTAATATTCCACAGGTTTTGTGCGAGAGACTTTAGTTGTGTTGCTTGAATTTGATCAACAGTCGAGTATAAAACATCCACTCCGTTTTTATAATCAATGTAAATTTGGATTGTCGTTAGAAATAAAGTGATAATGGTGGAAAAAAGTAAGATAGAAAATAAAAGTTTTTTTCCTAGGCGAGACTTTTCAAATACGGAAATATCCCTCGCCAATTCTTCATTTTTCATTCTTATTTCCGTTTAAGTGCTAAGTATTCATTTTTAGCCGACTATTTCACTGGTCTTAAGAAGTTTCTGTTTTCCAGTAGTCGTTAAAATAATGAAACTTGTTTGAACAAGGAAAAAACTTCCAAGGAACAGGGCTCCACCTTCACTGAAACCATAGCTATGTAGACCTGATGCTAGGATGTAGTTTACGCCAAACCAGGCCATCATGATACTCATGAAGGCCCCTGCTACCAAAGCGATAAATCTCTTTGTTGGAATCCAAGAAGTATATCGACCATGAAGTATTGCCATATAAATAATGAAGGCAATAAGGCTCCACGTCTCTTTTGGGTCCCAACCCCAAAAACGGCCCCAGCTATAATCGGCCCAAACACCACCTAGAATTATTCCTGCACCTAGCATGATTGTTCCACATTTTAGGGTGGTATAAATATGGTCAGAGTAATAGTTTTCATCTGCAATTGATAGGCCGCTAAACTTTTTCTTAAAGAGAACTGTGTTTGCCAATATCCAACTTAAAGCGAGGGCACCGTAGGACATAATAATTGTCGTGACATGGGTTGAAAGCCAGAAGTTATCTCTTAAAACTGGTACCAGTGGACTAATACTTTCGGACAACATTCCAGTAGCAAAATTCATCATCATAAGTGTGCAAGCATTATACATTAGGCCCATGTAAACATAGACCTTTTCCTTTTTTAGATGACCTACAATTAAAGAGAGCAAGAGTGCACCAAAGCCTGAGAACATAACGGTTTCGTACATATTTGTAATAGGTGCTCGGCCACTTATGAGTATGCGTATGATAATAAGGGCCAGCTGAGTGAAAAGGGTTAAAGCTGAAAAGCTGAGACACCAAGTAAATCTTTTAAATAGCGTGAGCGCTGCTAGAGCGAGTAGAGTTAAAATCATACTCACAACAGGAAGTTTTGCTCTTACGAATCGATACTCTAATAGATGATTGGTCCCTTTAAGTTCTTCATACTTTTGGACTTCGTCATTAATGACTTTTAGGAAGGGGGTTTTACTTAGCTCTTTGGCCGCGACGATTTTATCTTCTCTTAAAAAAGCGGTTACGGGTATCCAGTCTACGCGATCATTAGTCATTGCTGGTAAGACCCAGTTTTGACCGCTGGTAATTTCTCTGTAAAGCGCTGCCTGGTTTAATAAGGTCTGCAAAGCCTTTGTTTTTGAATCCTTTATTTTTTGTTTTCTGACTTCTCTTTGTAATGAAGGTAACTCTTCTACCAAATCTTTAATCGCAATGGTCTTCTGTCCAGTTGGCAGTTCAAGAAACTTTTGTGCATCAATATGGTCTACTCGAGCCGTTAATTCTATATTATTTGCTAGGTCTAGGCCCTGAAGGCTTAGTAAACAATAAGTTTGTACGCCGCTTAGGTTCTGATAACGATTCTTTCCCGTTAGGAATTTGATCAGTTCGTTTGCATGAACATATAGCGGTTTAACTCTTCCGCCCTGTCTTATGGGAATGGCCCCTAGCTCGTCTTGACAAAAATATGTATTTTTAACCTCTGATGTTTGAGCAAAAGAGATTGAGCTAATTAGGAATAGGCTTAAAGCCATTGTGAAAGTTTTCATTTGTTGCCTTTTATGACCTTGTTTCTTCTTGAAGTCCTGCTATACAAGTGGCGTGATTTTTGGTTTCTTTTTCTTGCGGTAATTTAACCAATAGTGCCACATACTTCCAAATACGAGCATTAATGAACCAGCATATTTAAAAGGGCGCCCAGGATCTACGTTAACACTTAAAGTAGAACTGTAGTTACCTTGGCGGTCTTGGGAATATGATGCTTGATAAAATGTAAAACCTTGATGCTTAAGGGGATTATTCATAAAGACATGATGGTCTTCAGGACCTTTTTCGGTAAATAGCCTGACAAAACTTTCATAACTTGCCGCCCGATTAGTTCCCGGGTCCTTCTTCATTTCAAATTGTGTGAGGACAAATTCAAAGGGGAGAGTAAGAGATTCTTTTTGTAAATAAAAGACAACTTTCTTACCATTTATAAGTAATTGGACCGGAGTTTCATTAGTAACCCAGTAAGATTGATTTTGAACAACTAACTCAAGGGCCCTTGTTCCACCCTTAATCATTTCATTGTTTTTCTGAATAGGAAGTATCTTAGTTGGTAAAAGTGTGGGGACTAGATCATATTTATGCTCATCAAGAACCAGTTCAAAGCCCATCCAAGGGACTTCTAAAGGCGAACCTTGCTTGAGAGGTTTGCTAAACCACTTTTCTTCATCTTTATTATAAAAAGCCGTGGTCTCTCCAAAGAGAAAGAGGTTTGGTTTTTCTTCAAAGAGTTTTTTAGAAAAGATTCTAAGTTGTGCACCCCTCATGACTTTCATATCATTGCCAAGTGGCCAAGGGCTAACGTCAGGAAAGAAACTTAAGCGTTCTCCATTATTATCGACTACTAGAAAGCGGTTTCCGGATTCTGCTTTTTTTATAAGAATATTTTTTTCTTCAGGTGTGTAGCAGAGCGCCTTGGTACGGTCCCACAATATAAGCTTGGATGGGTTGTTTTCTCCAAAGCATTTTGCGAGAGAGCTTGGCAAATAGTGAATGGTTAATGGACCGAGTGTGAGGTTCGATTGAAAATCTATTGTTTCTGGATGGAGGCTAAGTGTGAAGTCTTGGCTCACCATTTGGTTGGCAATTGTATAGCGAGAAGAGTGAAGTGGCTCCGATCCTTGGTAGCTTCTTTTTGAGGGCAGCCAGTTGAAGATTTTATCCGCAAATGGAAAGTAACGCCTTAGCTCTATATCTTGGTAGGTTTCTCCAATATCAGTAGCAAAACCTGTGTAAGGCAACTTAAAACTTACTACCCGACCTTCATCAGGGAAGCGTATCTTTAAGATGTCTTCATTTAGAATGACTTCCCGGCTTGGACTATTTGGAGGAAGGACTAAACTACCATCAACACCGGCATAATAAGTCATGAAAGAACCGCATCCAATAGTGATGAGGCCGGAATGAATAGTATAAAATCCGTAAAGCCTTTTCTTGGGAGGGAGTCTTAAAAAAGCGGCAAAAATAATAGAAAGAAACATCCCAAACTGGAGGATCATGAAGGGCCAGGTTTTATATACCGTTCTATTGGCAAAGTCGGTTCCGAAATAACTCTCAAAAAATGTTCCAACAATCATGAAAGTTGCAAATAGACTGAGAAGGATGACCGCAAACTTTAGGCCCCCTATTGTTTTCTCTATCTTATTGATGGAAATTTTTTTCATAATTAGTTAATTCTCTAGTTTGGCTAGGTTTAACGCTTTTGGAGCGATAATTCCAATACTTTCAATAAATTATCATCATTATTGGAGATAGGTCTATCCGCCTGAATTAGAGAAAGGCCCTACGAGGTTTGTTTCCCCAGCATTAAATGGAAAACCTTCACTAGACCAAAGAGGATTGGTTGGTGAATGAGGTATATAAATAAAGAATGTTGACCAAATGAAAGTAATACGTTTTTTCCAGGAAAATTTGGAATTGTTAATTTGTGAAGGCCAAAATGTGTTGAGCCCATGCCTATTAGGACAACTCCTAGCCAAGGTAAGGCGGGTATATAATCCATTGAAGCGTGTGACATCTGAGGCCAAGGCCAATGAAATCCCGCCAATAGAGGTATCAGAATTATAGTTGCACCACTGAAGGTGATCCACTTTTTATTCAAGAATGGAAGGGCCAAGAGGCTGCATACTGCAATACAGTGCAGCGTTCCAAAATAGATCCAGCGGGTGGGAAAAGCAAAGTAAGTAAAAAGAGAGATAAGAGCAGCAAGGCCACCAATTTTGAGGAACCTTTTCAAGACTTTTTTTAACTCAATAGGTGATCGATGGGCGATCTCCAGGGATTGGCCCATGGAATAAAGGAAAAGAAAGACAATTACCCTTGGGAAAACCCACCAAAAGGGGTCACTTTGAAAATCAAAGTTGGTGAAGCCAAAGACCGTCAGGTCAAAGCCTAGATGGAAAATGATCATGAGGACGACAGCAAAACCCCGCACGATGTCAACAATCGGGTATCTAAAACTATAATTTCTTTTAAAAAATTTTTTAAACATTTCACAGTGGGTTCGTTACTCTTAAATAAATTTTAACATAATTTCTCTAAGAAAATGGGAAGGAAATAATGACAAAGAAAAGAGGGATTCAAATGGCCTTGGGGCTATTAGGATTATTCGGATTTATCTTTACAGGCTCCTTGCTGTTTCTCAAGTATAAAGGCTCTCCCCAGTATCATGGGGTCATTAAACTACAAGGTTTAAAGGGTCCTGTTTCTATCCAGTATGACCTTAATGGTATTCCCCATATTTCAGGTAAATTTGAAGAAGATACTTTTATGGCCCTTGGCTTTGCGATGGCCCAAGATCGCCTTTTCCATATGGACCTATTAAGAAGGTTAGCAAAAGGACAACTGGCAGAAATGTTTGGGAAAAAGGCCCTCTCGGCCGATAAGACTTTTCGAACATTATCTTTAGTTGAGGGCTTTCGCACTAGGCTCAAAAAGGGTGAAGTTGATCCAAATATTCTAATTGTCATGAAAGCATTTTTTAAAGGAGTGAATCAGTTCATTGCTCTTGAAAAATGGCCTTTTGAATATACGCTTTTAGGAATGAAGCCACGCCCCTTTGATTTATTAGATGGCTATGGCGTTCTTGGATACATGGCCTATAGCTTTGCAATGGGTTTCAAAACAGATCCTCTAATGGAGAGTTTAACTAAGAAATTGGGAGTTAACCGGGTTAATGAGTTAAGAAGAGAACCTTTAAAATTTGGACAAGAGAGAACAGTAAAGAGTGATGGGGGCAGTTCATCTTTTACTGCCTCTCTATGGCGAAAGGGACACCGCTTTGTCGAAGATAATATAGGTCTGTTTACAGGAAGTAATGCGTGGGCTTTAAGAGGTGACAGGAGCCTAAATGGGTCACCCATTCTTGCTTCTGATCCTCATGTGGGGTTTGGTATTCCAGGACTTTGGTATGAAGCCCATGTGAAGTGGGAAAAAGGTTTTGTTCAAGATAACTTTGAGTACTACGGACATTTTGTACCCGCTCTTCCTTTCGCGGCGATGGCCCACACTAATCATCATGCATGGGCAGTAACGATCTCTTATATTGATGATATGGACTTTATAATAGAGAAGTTGGAGGGAGATAAGATAAGGGTTAAAGGGGAGTTTATTCCCCTGAAAAAAAGAAAAGAAATCATACTTGTAAAAGGTGATAAGTCTGTTGATCTTGAGGTTTTATCAGGACCTGACGGTCCAATTGTGACAAATATTTTAGGTAAATTTAATCTAATGGGTAAAGAAGAGATCAGTTTACGTTGGGCCCATCATGATAAAGAAAATAGACCTTCTGAATCATTTTATGGCGCACTCATGGCAAAAGATAGGAATGCCTTTGAGAAGGCATTATCTGTTGGGCGTTCACCAGGATTGAATGTTATCTACGCTGATAGTGCTAATAATATAGCTCGCTATTTATTTGGAGGTATGTGGAATCGACCAAAGAATATGAGTGGAGATAAATTTTACTATCGGGAAGACACCGCTTTTAGTGAGCTTAGTGAAATAAACTTCTATGACAGGCCTCATCTTATAAACCCGGTTGAGGGAGTGGTTGTTTCAGCAAATCAAAGGCCTGAGGGGACATCTCAGTTCAAAGCAGGATACTTTCAACCGATGGATCGGTATCGAACCATTCATGAAATATTAGAGGGTAAGAATAAATGGAGTCTTGAGGAGTTGAAGTTTGTCCAAACGGCAAATGTAAATATTTACATGAATTTGTATAAGGAGAAAGTCATTGATGCCCTAAGCACGGCAAAGGATCTTAGTGGTCTCGAGCAATCTGCCTTATCGAAAATTCAAAGTTGGCAGGGACAGTCTCCTGTGAGTAGCGTGAGCTCATTAATTTTTTATCGTTTCTTTAATCACTTCCAAAAATCATTGTTACCAGAGCTTACAGCAGAAGAGTTTAACCTTTACTGTGAAACAAATTATTTATGGCATTATGCTATTCGTGAGTTAGTTGGAGGTGATAAAAAAGACCTTATTATTAAGTCTTTTAAAAATTCTGTTTCTGAACTTTCCCAAAAACACGGCGCTCTCGCCGATTGGTCTTTGGGTCTTGAACAAACATTAACCCTTACTCATCCTCTTAGCCGAGGTGGAGCCCACCTTGCTTATTTTCTTGATATAGGGCCAGAACCAATGGCCGGTGGTTTTAACCAAATTAATAATATGAGGCCTATTGGTTGCAAAGAAGGGTTGAAGGTTAGGGCCGGTCCTTCTACGAGGCGTTTAGTATCTCTGGCAAAACCACAAGAAAGTTGGGGTATTCTACCACTTGGAAATAGTGGTCATTATGGAAGTCCCTTCTTCAAGAATCAGTGGCCATTGTTTAAGAAAGGTAAGTACCGCAAACAGCTTATGCGAAGCTTAAAGAATAATGAGGTATATGGGGAACTAAAGCTTATTCCCTAATGAGCATAATGACTTTTTCGCTAAGAATGTGGAATGGGCCAAATCCTTCATTACTTAGTCCATGGCTTTGTAGTGGAAATAATGTGATCTCTTCTCCGGCATATTTCAAATCACCACTTAACTTTATATTTTGTTTTTCAAGTGAGAACAAACTAAAAGTACCCTTGTGTTGGGTGGTGTGTTCTCCTTTAAATATTTCTACTTTTCTATTAATATCTGCATCAAAGAGAATCATCTCGCCTGGACTTAGGATTTTGTGCCATTTAAAGAGCTCACCAAAGACAGCTAGCTGATGGTCAATTCGACCACCTATAAAGCCGTGCAGGAAAATTTGATGAATATTTTTTTCATCTGGAATTAATTTTTGAAAGGCCATGGCCAGATCACTTTGATCTTTATCAATTGATAGGTGGTGGGTTTTGTCTGGACTTAACGTTACTTCTCCCAAATGACTGTCGCCATCACCGATCCAAAAGTAATCACTTATATCCGTTTGTTCTGAACTCTCTGAGAGAGAGAAAAGCTTTGCATATTGCATACCGCCATCAACAAAAATAACTTTCTCTTTATAAAAGCTACTATCTTCATCTATTGATTTCAGAAAACAAAAATAATTTGAATAGGAGACCGTTAATAGGCTTTGTAGGGGTCCAAAAATATGAAGACGTGTTTTTGTATTTAAAACCATTGTCCCATTCCTTTTCTAGTGCTGGGCCTAAAGAAGTTGAGCATAATTGTTGCCGTACTTGGTAAGAAAAGCTACATTATTAGTAACTTAGTGACTAATTTGGGAGGCCGCGTTGAAGTCTTTAATCGCGCTTTTATCGTTTATAGGATTTAGTATTTGTGTCTTCGGTGCTGTTGATGCAGCAAAAGGACAGGTTCTCTTTAAAGCATGCATTCAGTGCCATGGCGAAAATGGTCGTGGTAATCCTATCGAAGAAGCCCCTTCCATTGCTGGTCAATATGACTGGTATATTGTTTCTAGTATCAATCAATTTAAAAAAGGCGTTGAAAGGAAAAACCCTAAAATGCTTCCCTTTATAAAGAATCTCTCAGACTCTGATATTAATGACCTTGCTGCCTATATAAGCCAAATGAAGTAAGGGCCTACCCAACAACTGTGCGCCGGACCAAGGATGGAATGCCATGACGTTAAACTTTTTTAGTGCAGACAAACCTAAAGAAATAAAAAAAGTCTATGAATACACTATAGACGCTTTCTCTGATACGCCCGACTTCAACTGGAATTTAGAAGAAATAAAAAGAGAAGTTAAAGATGGTTGGTCACTTTATGGCGTGGGAAATGAAGAAGATGAAATTGTCGCTGCCGTATTTTTTAGGCTTGAAGACGGTGCCTTACTTACAAAAAATACTGGCCTAAAAATCAACCATCAAGGTGCAGGTTATAATCACGAAATTAAAGAATTTTTTGAATCTAAGGCCAAAGAGCTCAAGGCCAAGTTTATCAAGCATTACTGTCGTATCGATAACTTTAGAATGTATTCTCTTAATGAAAGCCACGGCTATAAGAAAACACCAGATAAGTTAGATGATGGCCAAATCGTTGAATGGGTAAAAGTTCTACGCTAAGGACTAGTCTCTTTTAATAAACCAGAATATTTTATGCGTAAGGGCTGGGAGATCATCTTTTGGCCCATTGATTTTAGATTATCCATCTTAAACAAGTCATGACATTCCATGGTTGGGTTCCCAAAGGGATATGACTTCTCTCCTGTGAGATAACTCATACAAGTCTTTGAATAGAGTGAAATATATTCAGGAAAATTCTTTGATAAATGATTGGTAAATATAGTTTTTTCTTTATCAGAGGTAAGAGCAAAGACCTTACCTGGTAAGGGGTCTATCTCTTTTAAGTTCTCTAAAATAGTCAATCTTTGCTTATAGTTCTGAGAGACTTCTCCAAGTCTGGTCCAAGCTAAATTTAAGAGTTCTCCCTTAGCAGGTCCTTCTAGGAAGTACTTTATAAGGTAGGTGCTGCTCTCTGTCTGATTTAGGAGAGAGAGAGCATTGAGCGCCATGAAAACTGCTTGCTGGTCTTCAGCCTTGTTATTGTATAGTTCTTCTTTAAGATAGCTTGCGGCATTTTTCCAGCATGTGGCATTTGCCAAATAGTTTAATCGCTGTGCTTTAGAGCTACTTGATATTAGCTCAGGGCCTATGCTTTTGATTTCCTTTAATAAGGATTTTTGCGCAAGCGGTCTTTGACAATAAAAGTTTGAAAGCTCACTGTTTGCTGCAGCTTTTATAAAGTGCCAGGAATTTTCTTTTGGAAAAAAGCCTTCAGATAAAACTAATAATTGATGGCCGGTTTCTGGGTCATGACGAGCACTTTTCCAGAAGTCCTGCATTTGACCACGACAATCACTTTTCCTCTCTTTTGAATAACATCTCTTTAGGTATTCAACAGTGAAGGCGTTTCTCTTTACTTGAAAAAACTCGTCTCCCAATAACTCGGGCCACTCTGCTAGCTTTTGTACTTTTTCAAACTCTTTATACTCATATTTATTAAGTTTTCTATAACCATCGACCATTTCTGTGGCAAGGGTTGTTACCATCTCAAACCAACTCCTGTCCCTTTTGGTTGGAACAATATCTTTAGCGTGACGAAAGAACTCATCGTAATTCTTTCCTTGCTGAAGAACTTCCAGGTCGGCTTTGGTGTAAATAGGTTTTGTGTTTATTTCTTCGGCCCGTAAAGAGTTTACGACAAAGGTGCAGGTAAAAGTTACCTGACTAATAAAGACTATTAAAAACATCCGTGTTTTCTGATCCATTAGAAATATTTTAGGAGGTTAGAGAACTAAACGTCAAACTCTCAGTTACTTTAATCGATCTTGTGCGCACTTTTTCAATGGATCATACAAAGATTCTATAATGCCATTATTTTTCTTAATAAGGTTTAATATACACCGAAGACTCATAATCATTTTTTGAAGTGAAAGCTTTAAAGGTCTTTCAAACATATGGCGCAAATTAAGAAACAAGATAACCTAAGTAAAGAAAAGCAGTTGCTTGAGGATCAACGAAAGGAAAGTGAAAATAGGGCCAGAGATGCTCGCTTAGAACAACACAGGCGACATCTTCAGGAACAAGTGGTTATCAGACAGGACTATTATAGTTTAACCATTTTTCATAAGTTGATAATTGTAGTCATGTTTGTTTTGTTATTAAGTTTTGTTTGTTTTCTACTCTTAAGTTATTTTCCACCTACAAAAGACACCATATTCAATCTGATCCATAAAATTCTCTAAATTCTTATTTATAAATAATTCTTAGTTTTAGTCACAGTTTGCTAGGCTTTTGATTGCTAATAGAATATGTTGCGTTGCGCATTTAGATTTTCTTCATACAAGTGTGTAAAAATTAAACAAAATTGAAGAGCTTTCGGCAGCCTGTTGGATACATTAAGCATCGTCTAATGTAATTTAAGCTTCGAAATGGAGTAAGAAATGACTGAAAATAAAGACCAACCACTAGTGGCGAAAGCACCCTCTATACCTGAAGTATTATCCCAAAGTATTATCATTGATGGCACTGAATGGTTTGTTAATTATTATCCAGAGTTTGAAAGTGTTTTATTTTCGGATAAGGAGGCCTTAGCAAAGAGGCTTAAGCCTTTTTGTATTAAGGATTTTAGTCCACATAGAATTCAACTGGTTATTGAAGGGACTCCTCTATTATTTGGTATCTATCCTGAAGAAAACTTGGTCGGGGTTTATTCTCCTCGACTTGGGCGTGAACTTTACTTGATTGAGCAAATTCAACTTAATAAGGACGAAGAGCCTTGTCAGTCTTTAGTCCTTCAAGAAGATTATATAACTTTCAAAAATTATGCTGAAAAAGTTGCTAGCCTTCCTCTACAAGAGTTCCCTAGCTCCTATGACATTGTAACTAAAAAGTATGATCTTCCGGATCTTATTAACGATACTTTTTACCAAGAGCTTGAAACAGATATTGCAAACAAAACGAGTCAGCTTGTTCGTTATTTAAAAGAATATAGGCCATCAACCTTTGAAAAATTGAGTGATCTAGGATTGGATTTAACAGCACGTTTTGCTTTGATGAGAATTCACCTCTTAAAGTTTTTAGCGATTCTTCCTTCCCTTGATCATGACACGAAGGGAGTTGAGGTAAAAAGGATTCTTCTAGAGACTTTTCGTCGCCTCCTTATAGATTCCACCAAGGCAAAACTATTAAGGAAAAAGGGTCAAGAAGCTCCACTGCCTACCTATGTAATGGTTGGGCTTAAAGTAGGTGCTTTTATCGGTAACCTTATTCCAGCGCTCCAATTGTCTATGATTGTCAGGTCATCTGTGCGCCTCATGGCCAAGAGGTTTATCGCAGGTGAAAATATTGAATCTGTTGAAACATCGTTTAAAGGACTTTTTAGCACCCAGCGAGATGTTACGCTTGATCAATTAGGCGAGCTTGTTGTTAGTGAAAAAGAAGCAGATAATTACTGTCGAGAGGTTATCAATTTAATTGAAGGGTTTGGTCTTCATATTAAAAAAGGTGACCAAAATAAGGCCGGAATAAATCGTGCCCATGTGAGTATTAAAGTATCTGCATTATGTACTGACTTCAAACCACATGCTCCAGAGTATACCTACAAGTTAGTGGCTCCGAGACTTAAAGAAATCTTAATCAAGGCAAAAGAGAAAGATGTTTTTATTAATATCGATGCTGAACATTACGATTACCGAGATATTGTTTTTAAGGTTTATTCGCGAGTTCTTCTAGAAACTGAAGAATTAAAAGATTTTCAACAAACAGGAATTGTCCTACAGGCCTATTTAAGAGATGCCTATGAACACCTAGAGGATATTGCAGAATTAGCTAAGGCACGTGGACTGCGTATGCCTATTAGGATTGTGAAAGGTGCTTATTGGGATGCAGAAACGGTAGAAGCCGATGCACACTCTTTTGATGCACCTGAATTTCTTAATAAAGAAGAAACTGACTTAAACTTTCGTCAACTCATCGTTAAAATATTTGAATTTGATCCTCATGTTCAACTATGTTTGGCCTCTCACAACTTTGCTGACCACTGCTTTGCTGAAGTTCTAAGGGAAAAGAAGTATTCCCACATTCCTATTATTGAGCATCAGTGCTTGCACATGACTTATGAAGCCCTTTCTATGGGCCTCGCTAAGATGGGGTGGCCTACTCGTAACTATGTACCTGTAGGTAGTTTGCTTGTTGGTATGGCCTATCTTGTACGAAGAATTATGGAGAATAGTTCTCAAGTTGGTGTACTTACTATTATGAGGTCTCATAATAAATCAGGTCGGCTAGAAAACCCTATGACTGTTCATTTACGTCAAAAAGAAGAATGGACCTTGAAGCACGACGCTACCGTTGCCCATATGACTTCTGAATTTTTTAATATTACTCCCATTAGGCTTTACCTTTTGGACCAATGGAGTGTTGTCAAAGCTAACTACGATAATTTTCGAGAAGAGTTATTAAAAAATTCAAAAGAAGAGAATATAAAAGATTACGCGAATAACTTTTTAACTAATGGTGAGGAATTAATTATTCATTCCAGTTCGCAGCCAGATTTAAATGTAGGTAAAATTCGTTTGGCAAATTTAGAAGATGTCGAGCGGGCCGTCGGAATGGTCGAGCAGAGTTACAATAAAGGAAGCTGGAGTCGACAATTTTGGTTGACTAGAAGTTCTGTACTACTAAAAGCTGCGGACATAATGCTTAGTCGCAGAAATGAATTATCCACCCTTATAAGCTATGAGGCAGGCAAGTCTATTTATGAGGCCTACGCCGATGTTGATGAGGCCGTCGATTTTCTCAATTATTACGCAAGGGAAGAGAGAAAAATTACAGTCCATTCAGATCAAATGGTGAGTAGAGGACCTATTGTTGCCATTACACCCTGGAATTTTCCTATTGCCATTCCTACAGGAATGGTTGCCGGTCCACTCGTTGCCGGTAATACAGTTATCCTAAAGTCTGCTGAACAAACACCTCTTATCGCACAAGAAATGGTAAATATTCTTCATGAGGCAGGTGTACCAAAGGATGCTCTTATTCACTTACCAGGTCGTGGTGAAGTCGTAGGAGCGGCCCTGGTAGAGCACCCTGGTATTGCTGGTTATGTCTTCACAGGTTCTAAGGCAGTTGGTCAGTTGATCGCTCACTCTGCAGGTAAACGTTTTTACGAAAACAAATTATGGAATATACGCTTCCCAGTAAAAGTAAATACTGAGCTTGGTGGAAAGAACGCCATCATCGCAACAGCTAATGCTGAACTAGATGAAACTGTATCCGGTATACTTTACTCGGCATTTGCCCATGCAGGACAAAAGTGTTCTGCCGCTAGTCGAATTTTGGTTGATAATTCTGTTAAAGATCGATTGATTGAGAGATTAAAAGAGGCAGTCGCAGATTTAGAAGTTAGTGAAGCTTATAAATTTAGCTGTAGTGTAAATCCTGTCATCTCAAAAGAGGATAAAGAAAGGCTTCAGAGACAAGTTAAAGAGGCAAAAGAAGAGGCAATGCGTGTCGGTGGGCGTGTGATCATTGATCGCTCTCAGGAAGACCTACCTGGATATTGCGTTGGTCCTGCAATTATCGAAGTACCTTCTCAATTGGCCTATGATGATAATAGCTATGCAAAAACAGAACTCTTCGGCCCTGTCGTTCATATAATTGGTTTTGAAAATTTGGAAGAGGCCCTAAATATTTTTAATGCAACTGATTATGCTTTAACGGGCGGAATCTTTTCGCAATCACAAGACGATATTGATTTTCTTTCCGAGCGTATGGAGTGCGGTAACCTTTATGTTAATCGCACAATTACAGGAGCGAGAGTTGGGGTAGAGCCTTTTGGTGGCTTTAAGCTCTCTGGTACTGGTCCTAAGGCCGGAGGTAAGGTCTATATTCCAGCCTTTCACATTCATCGCCATACAGTAGATATTCAAAGTGTAGCTGAAGAGAATGGTTTTCATGATCGCGCCGATCTTGCGACGAGAAGTGGACTTGGTCCTGCAATGCGAGTTGAACGGATGAGTATTGCTCTTGACCAAATTACTCTCAACTTTGAGACTCTATTCAGAGGAATTCGAGGTCAGGATAAGCGAATTGTTTCAAAGTTTAATAAGTGGATTAATAGAAATGCTCTTGAGTATATTACTAAGAATCATACTAATAGAACAATACCCGGGCAGCTTAGTTACAGTGACTTTAGTATCCAAGGCGAGCACGCTGTAGCGGTTATGGGATGTGTTGTGCCTCACATGAATACCTTTCTACAGGTTTCTGCCGCTATATTAATGGGTACAGGTGTAACCATTATTTGTCGTAACAAAACAAGCTATGATTGGTGGCAGGGCGTACTTAATTACTATCAACAGGCCGGGTTTTCTCGAGAAAATGTAAATGTTTATTTTCCAAGTCATGATGCCTATCAAAGTGTTCTAGCAGAACCTCTTGTCAGCTACTTTATTTTGGATGGAGATGAGGCGTGGTTAACACCAACTCTAGGCCAAATTTATAACGGAAAGTATAACGAAAAGAGAGTTCGAAATATCTACACGCCGTATGACACTTTTAATCCGACAGACTTTAAGAGGCTATGTGGAAACTATGTTTGGGTACGTGCCTTTGCTGTAAATACTATGAGGCATGGTGCTCCTCTCAATTTGGATTTAGATGTCAATTTATAATAAAAAGTTAGTAAAGGTATTAAGCCTTGGTGCTGGAAATATGGCAGAGGCATTACTCTTTCCAATGAAAGGTGCCTTTCAAGAGTTTCATGCTTTTACTCCCACTGGAAAACGGGCAAAAAGCTTGGCACAGTCAATGGATGGTCAAAGTATTGATAGTCTCTCTATGGTTCCGAGAGACATAGATATTCTATTTCTCGCCTTTAAGCCGCAACATTATCAAGATGCAGTAAGTGATTTTTTAAGCGCCTCAGATTGGGCCAATTGGGATAAAAAACCAATCATTGTCTCTATGCTTGCTGGAACTCCCATAAGTGTTCTTGAAAAGTCTTTTGGCCATAAACGTGTTTTAAGAATTATGCCCAATACTCCTGCCAAAATTGGCATGGGGATTACTCTGCTTTTACCAGGAGATGACCTGGGTACTGAAGAGATTAGTTTGTTAGAGAATTTATTTGAAATGGCCGGCCCCATCTACTCCTGTCGTGATGAGGATCAATTTGATGCCTTGACCGCTGTTACAGGCAGTGGACCGGCCTATGTCTTTGAGTTTTCGCGAATTTTGGAGAGTTTTCTGCAAGAAAAGGGCGTTGAAGAAAAAAAAGCGCGTGAGTTAGCAGTATCCCTACTCGTAGGCTCAAGTAATCTCATGCAAGAGTCGAGTTTACCACTTGAAGAACTAAGAAATAATGTCACTTCAAAGAATGGTGTCACATTTGCGGCGTTAGAGTCACTAAAGGAAAATGATTTTGGCGGCTCAATAAAACAGGCCTTAGAAAAAAATATAGAACGTTCCTTTGAGTTACGCGAAGTTGCCTATAAAATGAATTCCTAAAGTTTATTTAGGAGAAAAAATGTTAGGCCTACTAAAATCCCTTCCCGAAGAAATGAAACAAACTGCTTTTGTAAGACTTTTTGGTTTTACTAAAGTTCCTTTGATTTGGTTTATTAGGCCAAGTATTATTCAGCTAGACGATAAAGTGGCCAAGGTAAAAATTCCTTTTAAAAGAAGAAATAAGAATCATCTCGGCTCTATTTATTTTGGCGTACTGTGTGCTGCTGCCGATGTTGCTGGTGGAGTAGTGGCCATGAAGCATATTACGGATAGTGGACGTAAGGTTTCTTTGGCCTTTAAAGATTTTAAGGCAGAATTTCATAAGAGGGCCGAAGGGGATACTTTCTTTGTGAATACGCAGGGTGAAGAAATAAAGAAATTTGTAGAAAGTGTAATTGAATCTGGTGAGAGAGAAAATATGACAGTATTGGTGGAAGCTTTTACTGAGCAAATGGGTGATGAGCCAGTGGCAACCTTTAACCTTACTCTTTCTTTAAAGTGTAGAGGCTAAAGGCTTCTTTGGTTTGACTAGAAACTAGCGTTTGTTAGTGTTTCGCAAGTTACTTCAATAACTTCATAGCTTCTGTCTTTTCTAAGACTTTGGGCCAATGTAAAGAGACCTTCTCCACAACCAACCTCAATATTTTCTAATGAATTTTCATCGATTTGAACTTCGATACCAAAAGAAGCTTCTTCTAAGCTTTTAAAGATAATCGCGCCTTCTTTAAGGCTAAGCATGCCATAAACATCAGTGGCAACTGACGCATTAGCGGCTTGGGATAGAGAGAACATGGTGAATAGGAGTGTCAGTGTTAAGTTTTTCATGAACATATATGTAAACTTTTCCGATTACTTATGCACATTATAAATAAGGATGGTAACCCATTAGCTGTACTAATGAGTTGTGAGTCATTCACAAACTAGAATAGGTCAAGTTATTGATTTTAGATAATATTAACTTAAATTTATTACGAATATTTGAGTCTGTGTGTCGTAACGGTAGTATGACAAAGGCCGCTCATGAGATTCATTTAACTCAATCAGGGGTTTCGCAAAATATTAAGAACTTGGAAGACCTTTTGGGACTTGCGCTCTTTGATAGAGTGAAGGGTAAAACAATTCCTACGCCAAAGGGTCATGAGTTATTCTTGGTCGTTAAGAAACAGTTGGGTGAGCTTGAAAATACTCTGGCCCATCTCCTTGATGAAGATTTTGTTTTAAAAGGAGAAATTCATTTGGGGGTTCCAATTGAATATGGAAATAGTTTTGTATTGCCTCTTGCCGCTCAGTTCTCACAAATTCATCCTAAGGTTTCTTTTAAATTCTTCTATGGGCATGCGTCTCAAATGAATCATATGATTTTAAAAGGAGAGTTGGATTTCGCTATTGTCGATTCCTTCCATCTTGATAATCAAATCGAAACATTTGAAGTCGGCTATGAGGTCCACACACTTTGTGGATCGAAGAAATACTTAAGTAAGTTTGGTGTGCCAAGTATGACAAAAGAGTTCTTAAGCCGACTTGATTATGTGACCTATCTGGAGGGCGCTCCCGTTCTCACGGGTTGGTTTCAGCATCATCTAAAAAAATGTTATTTTGAAGGGCGTGTGAAGGCCACTTTAATGGATGTTCAGGGAGTGGCCCAGTTGGTTGCTCATGGTTTAGGTGTCGGAGTACTCCCAAAGCATGTTGTTGAAAAACGTTTAAAGGCCGGTAGTGATCTCTATGTTTTTGGTCAAGAGATGAATCCTCTTTATAACCGTTTGAGCTTGGCCTCTCTAAAGGGACGTACTTTAAGTTTTCAAGTAAAGGCCTTCGTTGAACATCTACAATCTAATTTAAAAAGCCTTCCTCAATAACTAGGCAGGGTTTTCAGATGGGATATATATTGTCTCTACTCCAAATTTTTCATTAATTCTTTTTTGAAGTTGTTGGACTCCAAATTGTTCAGTTGCATTGTGGCCACCAGCGAACATATGAATGCCAGCTTCCTTGGCCTCATGCCAATCATGTTCCGATATTTCTCCTGTTAAGTAGGAGTCAAGACCTTCGTTTAAAGAGTGGATCCAATCGCCATTTGCTCCTCCCGTAATAATCCCGATAGTTGTTAAGACTTGATTGGGGTTTGGGCTGGAGAGGATGACATTGTGTTCAAGTAGTCCCTCTAGCTTTTCTTTTAATTCAACACTCTTTATCGGTTTTGGGAAATGGCCTTTTATTCCCGTAGGGCATCCCTTGTGATCACCAAAGGGAGTGCATTTTCCAAGCCCAAGCAAATGGCCAATAGCAGCAGCATTACCAACTTCTGGATGAGCATCAAGGGGGAGATGATAGCCAAATAAATTTATTTCATTTTTAACGAGTGGTAGAACTCTCTTCGCGAAGGGGCCGGTTATGGCACGTGGCCCATGAAAAATCCAGAAAAGTCCATGGTGAACAACCAGGGCATCGGCCTTGAGTCGTGCAGCTTCCTCTATACTTGCCTTGGTGGCAGAAACGGCAAAAGCAATTTTTGATATAGAAGCTCTGCCTTCTATTTGAAGACCATTTGGACCATAGTCTTTAAATTCATTTATCTTGAGTAGGCCATTTAAGAATAGCTCTAGATCTTCTCTTTTTATTGATTTATTGGAAATGGTTTGTGATTTCAATTCGGTCATAGCTTCCTCTTTTTTTTAGCAATGACCTATTCTAACTTAAAAGAGCGAGGGGGGAACCTCATCTTCAACTACATAGAGATCACTTTTTGCCAGTGTTTCTTTTAACCTCTGCACCGTTTGATGCAGTTCCTCATTAAAAGGAGCAATTGTTAGGGCCATTGAGAACTCTTGAAGAGCTTTTTTAAACTCCCTTTTATTCATGAAGGCCCGCCCTGCATTTATATAAGGATACTCTCTATTTTGGTAATTGCGTGAATTTTTGGCAAGCTCAAACCATTTTAGGGATTCATTAACTTCACCCTCTGCTAAAAGATAGCTGCCCAAATCATTATAGGGGGCACCATAAGCAGGGTCTGTTTGTATCGCCTTGAGGCAAAACTTCTTGGCCTTCTCCATTTGGCCTTCTAGAGAGTATGACCAACCCATAAGGTTGTAGGCCTCTGCCGTTTCCTGAAAGTTAAGTGCTCTTAAAAAGCTTTCACGGGCGAGATCATATTCTTTCTTACTTATCCACACGTGGCCTTTTTGAATGAGCTCTTCATACTTTTTGTCGCGTTGTGATTCAATTGATCGAATTGGGGATTGTGCATCTTCTCTAAGTTGAAAAATTGTTCTGGAATCGACTCGATAGGCAGGAATACCTTCATCAGTTGAAATCGTGTCCATTAAAATTACTCGAGGTAGGTCGATTTCTAAATTGGTAAGTTCTTTGGTTAGTAAGTGAAGTCTTCTTGCGTGAAGAAAAAGAAAGTTGAGGGTGAGGGCCATTGTATCTGGAAAATCGTTGTCATTTGTTAGCCTTAGAGTAATGAGGCCTTCAAGTGTTTTAAAAAGGGTTCTTGTATTGTCCTTAACTTCGAAGAAACTAACGGTCTCAATTGGACTTGGGCCGATACTGTCAGGGCTTTGTCCTAACCAATGCCTCTGAATATGAAGTTTTACTTGATGGTTAAAACTAGCGGCCCATGATCGAACGGGTGTAGTGTTTGATACTTCACTTAACTCAAGAAAACCATAAAACAAGCGCTGATAATAACTGTGACATGTATGCAGCTCGCTTAAGGCCAGATGGGTTAAACCTTCATTGGTCATATTTTTTAAATCCATTTATTCATCCCTGAATCAATGTTAGCGATAATCTAGAAGTGCTGTCAAAAATCCATTTAACAGTAAATTTAGTTTATCAAGAGTAGGAGTAGCACGCTTATAATAAGGCCTTGATAAGCTTTCATGAGCAGCTTTATCTGCTCCTTATTTTCATAGGTTACGGTAACGGCCTCTTTTGTTCTTCTAATAAAATTCTTTTTCATGACCTTTTCTCCAGTAGTGGTCTTCCTTTAATAGAAGCAAAGGTGATGCCAGCTTTTAATATGTCTTTTCAGTACGTTAGCCTAGCTCCGGCCTATTCAATTTGGGACCATGGAGGCAACATGGCCTGTTTTTATGGTCCATGTAGTGTCTAAATATTTTTAACCCCTTGAAGTTTTTACAAGCTCCTCCTGATAATAGGGCTTTAACGGTAATATTACGCATAACCCAAAGCCCAGGTGAAATATGTTTTCTAAGAGTCTTGTTTTATTTTTTGCATTAATGGTGACTAATTCTAGTTATACGGCAGAGGTAGATAGTTTTACTCGAAGAGAGATACCTTTGGCCGATAGTCTTGATCTCATTAACAAGAAATCAAATGAGTTTCTTTCTAAGGCCGTAAATGATGCCAATGAGAGAAAGGGTTTTTGTCAGCAAAAAGGTCTTTATAAGTCCATGCGAAAATATTTTAACAATCAGTATCAGGGTCAGTTAGGTAAATACATTGTCGAGACCGAAGACTTAGATAAAAACCTTGTAACGATTAAAGAGAGTATTTACCAAGATTTTAAATGGTATCAATCCATTATCCAAGGTTATTGGGCGAGAAAGGTTACAGATCCATCTGCAGCAAATTTAAATGTAAATGGAGTCATTATAGGAACTGATAAGTTTGAGCACTTCATGGGCTCTGGTTATCTTTATTACAAGAAAAACTACATTAAAGGTAAGGGTGTTCTTGAGGCCATGGAAATTGGTTTCTCGGCAGAAACGGGCTTTATGGGCGCTATTACTACTGGTGTGAAGGCCTACGGTGATTTAAGTGCGAACTTCAATGGTATGAGGTTTTGGAATCATGTTTTACAAAATTATGATGACGTCTTAGGTAAGGAATATAATATTGGCCCCTATGTCGTCTGCCAGGGAAATAAATGGGTTCAAATTAAAGACATGGACTGGTCCGATTATATTGATCATTCTTTTGATGAAGGGCTCAATTGCTCGGGCTTTCCAAATAAAAAGATGAGAGGACTTGTTCAAAGTAGAATGGCGGCACTTGAGAGTAAGACTGGGATTAAACAGACCTGTCCAATGGATCAAGAAAAAATTGATAGTGTTATCCCAAAATATGGAATTTTTGCTAAGGACCTAATAAACGCTAAAGGTCACTCTACATTAAAGAAAGAAGACTAAGAGCGAACTGTTTACGTTTATATCTAAGACATATTGTTAAGGCTTCTTTGCCTCATACTTTAATAAGCGATCTTTTGATTGGACCGAGTTATAACGATTTGTGATCATCTGAAAGATTGATCCTTTTTTTCC
>Ga0129324_10000648_pt1 | contig 24552 bp, 29 predicted proteins | sample CPBDNA_7_FD_96879 | JGI IMG/M metagenome (GOLD analysis project Ga0129324, IMG submission 96879) | Freshwater to marine salinity gradient microbial communities from Chesapeake Bay, USA - CPBay_Spr_15_0.2_DNA | ecosystem: Environmental > Aquatic > Marine > Coastal | place: USA: Chesapeake Bay... | reverse complement strand
GCACCTTCATTAAGCCACTGCGCAGCAATATCGCTCTGTTCACGCTCTGGATACAACCAAGCCAGATCATCTTCGCTGACCTTAATCACTGCAGAAATCGCGGTCCATCTCGCAACAGCAGCTTGGTATTTGGTGCGGTCGCTAACAACCGATGACCGAACATTTGGATCAAAGACTATTGGCGCAACTGTCGCCACCTTCCGAGCCCATTCCAACAAAATAGTTGCAGCTGGTTCAACAATTGTCGCAAGCGTTCCAATCTGCAGCACTGCAGGCTTTATTTCTAGCGGGTCAGGCAGCCAATCGTGGGCAAAATCAAATGTTGCCGAACCTTCGATTGCAAAAACATAAGAAGCAACACCTGCGGCGTCGAGTGAAACATCTGCGGTGCAAGTTGGCTTATCTGTGAAGTGCGCATACTTTAAATTCACACCCGCATATAACAATTCGGCCTTCGCTTTTTCACCATACGCGTCACTTGAAATTCCATCAATAAAATAAGAATCAAAACCCAACAGCGCAAGTGCCTTTGCGGTATTTGCTGGCCCGCCGCCAACAATCGCAATCTTCTTTTCGCCCCGCGGAATTAAATCAATCAAAACTTCGCCGCAAACCCAGATCTCTTTACTCAAGCCATCTCACCTTTGCGCGCTAGATATTCCGTCAATACTTCTACACCAAGCAAATGATCCTGAACTTGTGGCAATCCACTTATCAACAAAATTCCCGACAAACCTTTGCCTGCAACATTTATTGGCAAACCACCACCATGAATCGCATATTGTTCTTCTTCAACGCCGTGCTTTGCAAACCAATCAATTTTTGTTTCTTCAGCTAAAACTCTTTCGTGCATCGATGAGTGCCCAGTTAAAAGAACAACTCGAGCCTTGCGCCCCATCCACCAATCATTTTCAGTATTTGTTCCGGGCAATGAAGCATGAAAAACAATCCACCCACCAATTCGAACTTCGATTGCCGGATTAATTCCACGCCTTTGTGCAATCTCGTAGGCAATCTGGCCAATTTCAAGTGCCGCTGCAACATCAAATGCCGGCAGAACTAAAGCTGTCTCTTCGGCCTTTAAACCAGCGCTATTAAATCCGCCCGTTGTTCCATTGATTTTGTCATTCTCATCGGCCATGCCCCAAGCCTACCGACCACAAAACAGTCGATTGCCCCCAAGAATTCAAGCGTAATGATGCTCAACTTAAGGCTTACTTCTCGTTCACCCATTCATAAAGTGCCTTAACAATCACGGCAGTCACTGTGATGTGCTGAGTCTTCGCCTTTGCTTTGGCTTTCTTCCATAAAACATCAGGGATGCGCACTGATCTTGGTAGGGTGATTGCCATGTCATTCACCCTTCGCCTTTATTAAATTAAATGCGAGGGGTGAAGTTCAAGGCTGGGATGCGATCAGTCCCACATGTTTCAGAGTTCATGGCATTCCCCAAAACACCTAAGGTTTTGCGGCGAGAGCTTGCCGAAAATGGGGCTCATATACACAACCTGCGTCACACATATGCCTACCTATTGAAAACTTCAGGAGTGTACGTGACTGCAGCACAGAAGTTGATGGGTCATGCGGATCCGGGTGTGACCCTTGGGATTTATACCCACTTTCGTGACGAGGAAATTAATCATGCGGGGGCGGCGATTATGGATTCACTGCGGGGGAAGAGTGATTATTTGTTGTTTTAGATTGAAAACAACGTTTACCTTTAGACTTAGCTGTGAGCAAAAACAAGATAACGATCCTGGGAAATGGATTGGTTGGAAGTGCAATAGCCAAAACTTTTGCTGAAAACAGTTTTGAAGTTAGGGCCTTGGGCTCAAAAGATCTTAATTTGTTGAATTCGATTGAAACAGAAAATTTCATAAGCCGACTTGACGACGATGAGATCCTTATCTTTGCAGCAGGCTTAAGTGGAGGAATATCTTTCAATCTAGAGAAACCTTACGATTTATTTTCTAAAAATATTGAAATGATTAATAATTTTATTGGTGCAGCTGAAAGAAAAAGGATTAAGCGAGTCATAAATATAGTCCCGGCTTGTGTGTATCCAGCGAATATAAATCAAAGAGCAAAAGTCGAAGATCTTTGGCAGGGGCCAATGGAGAAATCTAGCCTTGCGTATTCAACTGCGAAGATTGCGGGTTTAGTTGGAGTTGAATCAGTTCGTAAACAACTTGGGCTTCAATGGACAAATTTAATTGTGACAAATGTTTATGGGCCTCATAAGAGAATTGATACCAAACAAATGCATGTAATACCTGCGCTAATAGAGAAGATTAAATCTGCAAAAATTCGTGGAGAAAGTTCAGCGCAAATCCTAGGAGACGGAACTCCAGTTCGAGAATTCCTGTATTCAAGCGATCTAGGTCTTGCAATACATTCATTTATTCAAAATAATTTATGGTCAATCCCTACAATGAATATTGCCGGTTCTGGCGCCGTTTCAATTTTAGAGTTAGCCAAAATTATCGTACATGAATTGGGTTATAAAGGAGAAATCCGAGTTGAAGCAAGTTTTAATAATGGAACATCGATAAAGCTGCTCGATGACTCAATTTTTAGGAAAACGGGCTGGGAGCCAAGAGTTGATCTTGCTCAGGGGATTTCTAATCTAACGAAGTGAGTGCCACGCTCTGAATCACTTGGTTGATCTATAAACTTTTCAAGAGTTCGCCTAACCAATCAATTTTCTCGCCCTCTAAATCTGGGTAGTTACCGATATACCAGGAGAAATTATGAATGTGCTCTGCTTCAACCATCTCTTCTGGCTTTGGGATTCCCGGCATATTACGCAAATATGGCTGTCTAAGTTGGTTTCCGCCTCCCGATAGCCCTCTTCTAAACTCAATTCCTGAATCTGTAAGCAATTTTTCTAGCCTATCTCTTAGCTCAAAATTAGGTTCAGCCAATATTAATGTAAATGCATAATTAGAATTTCCTTCAGCTTTTAAGTCAACTCTAAAAACTTTTGAATCTAAAATTGAAAGGAATTTTTCAAAGTTTTTAGCTCTTTTTTGAACGTTACTATCAAGTCTCTTAACTTGATTAATTCCAAGAATCCCATTTAATTCGGTCGGTCTCATATTGTATGAAGCAGCTCTAAAAATAAAATCTGGATTCAGATCTGGATACTCTTCTGCAAACTTCTTTTTAGTTGCTTGGCGTGAACTTTCCCTGACCATTCCATGTGACCTAAGCATTCGGGATAGGTCATGCAAATCCGCATCATTTGTAGAAATCACTCCACCTTCAATAGTTGTCATATGGTGGGCAAAATAAAATGAAAAATTCGAAGCCCAGCCAAAAGTTCCTAGTTTAATACCGTTATGTGTAGCGCCGTGCGATTCGCAAACATCTTCAATCAACTTAACATTTTGGCGTGCTAACTCAGAAATTAACTCATCCGTTAGACCATCAAAGCCAAGAACATGAGTTAAGAAAACTGCCTTAGTTTTTGGCGTTATGGCATCTAGAACTTTGCTAGAGTCCATTGCTAATGAATTTGGATCAATATCAACAAAAATTGGCTTGTGTCCAGCGTGAATTACAGATGCGATATCTGATACCCATGTAAGGGGAGGAACTATGACTTCACCAGCACCAAACATTTCGCGTAATGCAAGCATTGTTAGATCATTAGCTGAGGCGCCAGAATTAAGCATTACTGAATGTTTTACCCCAAGCCACTCGCTCCAAGCTTCCTCAAAGGCGGCGACAGAAGGTCCATGAGTAAGTCGGGGGTCATCTTGCTTTAAGTATTCGATGAGAAGGTCAAGATCACTTCGATTTACATTATTAACCATTAAAGGCCACACAAAATTAGTCTGCATATTTATCACCCCATTCGATCAAAATGGTAGAAATTCCGTCATCTCGTTCGTATGCCAACTTATATTCATTAAAGATTGAACTTGGATCATCCAATCGCACCACATTCATGTGTGGGCACATTAATTGAAATGCCTTAGTGAAATCACCAGTGTGCTGAGGTCCAGGATAAAGCGGGTCTTCAGATCCAATGCCAGTTCTGATTATTACTTTCCCGGGATTATTAACTTGAGTGATTTCTTTCAACTTATCAAGATGGTTAACTACTTGGTTTGTTGCAAGAATTAAAAAATTCCATCTTGGGAAAATCGAAATTGGCACAAATCCAGCCAATGCCATGCCGACCGAAACTCCCATTTGAAGTTCCTCGTCAACTGGAAATTCAATTAATTTAGAACTATCGACATTAAGGAGGGTATTTCGCATAGCCGTTCCAGCCACTGCTACAGATTGTCCAATAAATTTGGTATCTGGTTTTGCTGCCAAATACTCCATAGCACGGGTTAATTCTTCCCTGTATTTAGACATAACTAACTCTAAAACTGAACTCTCACACCAGCGCCTGCATGTGGATATTTACTTTCGTACTTAAATGAGATTACTTTCGGATTTGAATTTATTTCATAGCGCAATAATTCAGAATTCCAAGTTTTTCTAGTGTCCGTAAGCACAGACTTACCATTGTCTTCAATTATAAAAGTTATAGGCAGATCAAAATTTGTTGCAAAAGTTATTGAAGATTGAGCAATTCCCGACTCGGAAGTCATATCTCCCACAAAACACCAAACATGCTCTTCGCTACCGGCTTCCTTTATAGCTAGTGCCATTCCAACTGCAATTGGAAGTTGGCCCCCAACTATCGCGGTTGAAAAAATCTTATGTTCGAGAAAAGAGAGGGCTATTGATCGTCCGTTCTTAATTGCCAACGTTAACTCCTCAGGCTTGACCCCTTTTAACAAGCATTGATAGTGGCTCCTCCAAGAACAAAAGACCCAATCGGTAACTTTGACATCTTTGAAAATCTTTATTAACGCCTCTTCATTCCCATCAGACAGGTGAACCGGGAATTTAATTTCTCCCCTATTGAAAGATTCAGCAATATCAGACTCAAAAGCCTTTAGTGAGTTGATACTCCATTCATTCATCTGCATAGGTTATCTCAGAACCCGTCTAAATTATTACTAGAATCAAGGATGCAGGTTGAACCTTCAACAGAAATGCGAGTTGGTACATAAAGCACGGAACTCATTTTCTCTATAAAACTCTGTCTCCTATCTGGCGAGACCCAAAAGAGACAAAACCCGCCGCCGCCGGCTCCTAAGATTTTCCCACCTAAGGCGCCCGACTTGTGAGCAAGATTCTTCAAATCCTCAAGTTCTATAGAAACGGACTTCGGGTTTGCAGATTTTTTTAGTCGCCAACTCTCATCCAACATTTCTCCTATTAGATTCAGATCGGCATTCGATTGAATCAGAGCAATTGATTCTTTCGCCAACTCTTGAGTTCTAAGTAATTCTAGCTTTTTGCTCTTAAAATTATCAACTAAGGTTTGCTGGATATCACTTGAAGTTCTTTCGACTCCAGAATATATGAGAACCATTCTTGATTCTATTTCGCTCAATCTATTTTTATCTATCTTTATTGGTTTTATCTGCCAATTTCCATCTGTTTCAAATTTAATGTGGTTGAAACCGCCATAAGCACAAGCAATCTGATCTTGTGAACCTACATTCTCTTGCAAATCAAATTGCTCAAGCTCGATTGCCTCAAGCGCAAGATCCTTCTTATTAGTATTTATACCTTTAAGTAATTTAAGTGAGTGAATTAATCCGACCGCAAACGCAGAACTTGAACCAACGCCACTCCTGGCTGGCAAGTCACCGTGGTGTTGTATTTCTAAGGATAAATCGCTTGCAAATTTGTTAATCCCGGCCCGAACAGCAGGGTGCTTAATCTCTTCAATCCTTCTAACAGTTTCAATTTGAGAATAAGCAACACGATAACGATGACCAAAAAATGGAGGTAATACTCTGGAAGTTAAGTAACAATACTTATCTATAGCAGCAGAGACTACTTCCCCACCAAATTCGTGATACCAGTTAGGGTGATCAGTACCGCCGCCAAATAAAGAAATTCGATAGGGTGTTTTCGTAATTATCATTTATAGATTTGTGAACGGTTGGTGGTTAAACATAGGCAACCCTTTAATCAACTCTTGAATTCCTGCGTCAAGATTTATCTGCGTTTTAAATCCTATTTTTTCGATTTTCTCATTCGAAACAACATAATTTCTTTTATCTGGGTCTGAACCAATTTCTGATTCTATATAAGTAAAAGTTGGTGACAGATTTTTGATTCGTTGGCAAAGTTCAATCTTAGAAATATTGGCCTCCGAAAGTCCAACGTTGAAAATTTCACCCTCAAATCTTTCAGGATTATCAATCGCTAATTGAAAAGCATTTGACACATCTCTTACATGAATATAATTTCGCTTGAAGTGCCCTTCAAAAACCACTATAAACCCATCCGTAACTGCACGAAATGTAAAATTGTTGACCAATAGGTCTAGGCGCATACGAGGAGAAATTCCAAAAACTGTTGCTAATCTAAAACTTGTGGCATTTGGTTTCTGCATTAATTCTATTTCTACTGCCACTTTATCCCGCGCATAAAGCGAGAGAGGATTTAGTGGAGAATTCTCATCACAATGATTATTTTTATCACCACTGCCATAAGCACTATTCGTAGTCGGCATTACTACTCTTTGATTAGCACTAATATTTTTTAGCATCCAATAAATTGCTTCTTTATTAATTGAACTGGCCAATATTGGATCGCTATCACATGCAGGGGCCCCTACTATTGCAGCTAACGGAATTATCACATCCGCATTTTTCAGATGCTTTCTCATCAAACTTTCATCTCGTACATCCCCATAAACTAATTCAAGTTTGGGATTGCTTATGATTGCTGCAAGACTCGTCTGGCCATACATTAAATTATCTATTACCGTTACAGAATGTCCACGATTAAGTAAATCTGGAACAAGAATGGAGCCAATATAACCAGCACCACCAGTTACTAGAATCTTTAAAGACATTTACCCCTCTATTTCATTCTTAATTAGTGCTGCGCAAAGTTTACTTACTTTGAGGGAACAATTCTATGGCTGATGCAAGGACTTCATCCCAATTACTGCATATCTTGGTCGCCATCAAACTATTTTGACCATTCTCGTTGAATTGAATCGAGGGTATACCTAAATTTCTTGCAAACTCGAGATCGGTTACGTTATCGCCCACCATAATTGAATTTTGTGGGCCGTAGCCAAGAGCTTCAAATATTTCAAGTCCCATCCCAGGACTTGGCTTTCGGCAATTACAGTTGTCACTCGCAATGTGAGGGCAAATACATATATAACTGATAAAAACACCAAAAGTTTCTAATAGCTTGGAGACTTTATTATTTATTTTTTCAACTGCAGATTCAGAAGCCAAATTTAACCCTATTACCGATTGATTCGACGCTATTGCTAATTCAAACCCCAATTCCGAAAGTTTCCGCAAGCTAGGGCCGACTTTTGGAATAAGTTCCACGAGAGATTCTTCGACCAGGTACGGAACATGCTTAATTAATGTTCCGTCCCGATCTAAGATTACGAGCCCATTTTTTTTCTCAACCACAAAGAAATAGTAGCGTCTGAGCTGAAGTTCCGATGCTAAAATCTAGCCATGCAAAAGAAGCAAATAAGTGTCGTGGTTTCTTTTTGGAATGAAATCGAAAATCTTCCAGAACTTATTGAAAGACTTAGAAAAGTTTCGAAGAGCGCAACAGAATTCAAATTGAATGAATTGATTTTTGTCAATGATGTTTCGACAGATGGTTCAGAAGAGTTCCTGACACGACTTGCGATGACCGACAAAGATATTGTCCTTGTTAATATGGCACGACGAACAGGTGTTTCTGAATGCGTATATGCGGGGCTCTCCGTAGCTACTGGTGAGGCAGTTATATACCTTGATGCAGATTTGCAGGATCCGCCAGAAATTATTCCTCAGATGGTTAGCGAATGGACTTCAAATAAGGATTGTGAAGTTGTCTATACGGTGAGGACAAGCAGGCAAGGTGAGGGTCGGGTGAAACTTGCTTTCACTAAATTTGGCTACAGGTTCTTAAGAAAAGTTGCTTCTATTGATCTTCCTGTTGATGCGGGTGACTACAAATTATTATCTCGAAAGATAGTTGATTTACTTCTTCAACATAAGGAACATAAACCTTTTATGCGAGGAATTGTAACTTCACTTGGATACGAACAACGCCCCATTTACTATGATCGTGAACCCCGAGGCGATGGACGAAAGAACACGAAAATGGTTCTTTTTTCAACACGAACTATTTCAATATGGCTCGATAGCGCTCTTATAAGTTTTTCCGATGTCCCGTTAAAAATAGCACTAGGGCTTGGACTCGTTACTTCATTCTTTTCCGGCGCTTACATAATCGTAGTTATTGCACAGAAAATTCTTGGTCTATATTCACCTGGATGGCCCGCATTAATGGCGGCCATTCTCTTTCTAGGAAGCGTCCAATTAATGGTACTCGGAGTAATGGGCTTATACATTGGATCCATTTATACACAGACAAAGAATCGGCCTTTTTATATAATTAAGAATATTGTAAAACTCAATTGAACAAGTTATTACAAAGTAGTTTGAATTTCTCAATAAAAGCATTCCATAAAATTCCACCAAAACTTGATGTATTAATTATTTTTACTTTAGGTGTCGTAAATGCTTTCTGCCTGTCTCCTTCAATAACGGATTCACTGGGGACGACTTCATTGGATGATAGTCCTGTTCAGCCTGCATTGGGTATCAAGTATCCCCAATATTTCGAAAATGACTTTCTAACAAAGCGTTACACCGTGCTTATGTGGACTTCATCTACGAAATGGATCCCGGCTCTTTTATACAAATATCTTTCTATTGATCCTGTTATTTTCCATGTTTTGTTCACATATTTGCAAACTATTCTGATACTTGTTGGAACATTCTTACTTGCGAAGGCACTTACAAATTCCCGCTCGATTTCCTTTGTTAGCGTATTCTTTGTAATTAACTTAGCTCCATACTTTGACAATATTGCATGGTATGGCGATCAATTCTTTATGCCTTATCCAACTTGGTGTGCGATTGGACCGCTATTAATTGCCTGGTCATGTGCGCTTAAAGGTAAAACTAGAAAACAAATCATTTGGTTAGCAATCGGTTGCTCTATCCATCCGGCGATGGGACTATGCGGATCAATTCTTGTATTAGTCACCACCTATAAGGACCAATTACTGGACTTTGCAAAATTGACTAAACATTTACTTTTCGCTCTCGCGCCCGCCTTATTGTTTTCTTTCATCTCTTGGTTCATCAGTAAGAGTTATTCAGCACCTAGCGCACCTGCTGGTTGGTCGGAAAGCACTAAGGAGGTAACTCATTGGTACGCCTGGAAGCTCATACCTAATACCGATGAGAGCCTTTTCCAACAAACATCTTTCACTATTATCCTTGCGCTAACTAGTTATGTACTTCTTTCTTCACCGCTCTTGAAGAATGTAGAGCAATTAAGAACTGTGGTTAGAAATGCCTTGTTAGTATTTCTGCTTTTCTATGCTATTCAAGCAATTAGTTACACCGTAAGTATTAGATCCGTTTATAGCCTTTCTTTGGGCAGAATATCGATTTTCACATCAATTCTCGCTGTCATAATTCTCTCGAAATATCTAATGGAGATTCATAAGTCAGCACAGATTGATATATCAATCAAAGAAAGAATTTTTCTTACTATTGCACTTCTAATTCCTTCATTTTTTAATCTTCTGTTGATTGGATTATTTCTTTTCTGGAAAGTTTTTAAGAAGAAGCAAAAAGATAAAAAATTGCTCAGTATTTTCGGTATTTACTCAATTCTAATCCTAACTTTCTGGCTGAGTAATTTTTCAAAGTCTTGGATTGGTATGCCTCCATTGTCAAGATTATTCGAAAGCACTTACCTCGTCCCCAACTTCTTCCTTATAAAGGTTGCAGAATATTTTCTGGGCATCTATCTCATCTTCGTCTATGTCTTCGCAATCCTTATTCTTTCTTTAGTAATCGCATATTTCACAAAATTTGAATCTAAAATTGGAATTAGGTTCGTATTAATTGGGTTGATAGCGACATTAGCTTTAGGTTCATTTACTTCTCGATATGTCCAAAGTGAAAATCGGGCTGCCAAAGACAGAGAATGGATAAATGCTCAAACATGGGTGCGGGACGAAACGGCCTTTGGGAGCAAATTTATTGTGAACAGTAAGTTTGATACTTATTCTTCTTGGACAACTCTCACAAAACGGGCTCGTATACAATCTGCCGACGAGGGTGCGGGATTTCTGTATATCTATTCCAAAGATGACGCTGCTTTTGATGAACTTCGTTCAAGTCTGCCATCCGCTCCTGCAGACAACGAAGAGCAGAAAGCTACAGAGAAATTTTATTTAAAATTCTCGGAAGCTATCGGCGGGGACTTTATTGTGCGTCGTGTCTCCGACACGAAGTTATCTTGGGAGCTTTCCTATAAAAACTCAAAATTTGTGATTTACTCAATTCCTAAAGATAATGGAGTAGATAATTGAATTGTATGGCTTGCAATACGGATCTATCGAACCTAAGTTTACAAAGTTTCGAGTACAAAAATAAGGAATTTCCGCATTCTGACATTTTCAAAAACAAATTGATTACCGTTTGCCCAAACTGTGGCTTTGGATTCCTGATAAGCGAACCTAGTATTGCTCTCATCAATGATTTTTATCAAAGTGAATATAGAACTCCGAAATCTTCTTTCTTTATCGACTTCTCCCGGATGAGTTCCTTAAAATCTATCGATGCTAGGTCATTAGGGCAAATATATTTGGGCTTGGGGCATACAGTGTTTAATAAGAATGATGTTTTTTTGGACTTAGGTCCTGGCTCTGGTAATTCTTTCTCCACTGCAACCTTAGTGTTGGAAAGTCCAATCTGCTATGGAATTGAACTAAATGTTGGTGCAAAAGAATTCTATGAGCGCGCATATGGAGCTAAAACTTTTCAAAGTATTTCTCAGTTTATTGAAGAAGGTTTGAAGGCAAAGCTGATTATCTTGAGTCACTCGCTTGAGCATTTTTCGTTGTCAGAAATCTCTGAGTTAATGAACAAACTTAAGATGGCAATTGCTCCGGAGGGTGTTATAGTAATAGAAGTGCCTAACGATGATCTAACAATATTTGGGAGCACGAGAAAAAATGATTCTCCCCATTTACTATTCTTTAATCAACAAAGTTTAATTCACTTGGTTACAAATTACGGATTTGAAGTAGTAGCTTTTACAAAAGTAGGTAACACAAGAATTTCGTCATTCCATATTTCGCCCATAGAAAAAGGTGTTTTTCTTTCTTTCTTAACTACTTATATTGATTTAGTTAGATTAAGAGCACTGTTAATTAGAGTTATTCTTTATCTTTTCAGGAAAACTTTCAAAAATTATGATTTATTTCCAAAACAACAAAATAAAGAGCTATTAAAGCAATTTAGCCAGGGCGAAAATCGTGACTGCCTCAGGCTTGTGATTAAATTTAATCAGGGATAAGTGCTTACCAGACAGACCGACCCCCATCAATTACTATATTTTGACCAGTCATATAACTTGATGCATCAGAGCAGAGAAATTGAACAGCCGATTGATATTCTTCTCGATTTGCCATACGCCCCATTGGAATAAGGTTTGATATCTTTTTCAAAAACTCTTCTGGCTGGCCATCATAAACGCCCCCCGGTGAGAGAGAATTAACCCTAATTCCTTCTTCACTCCAATATGTTGCAAGGTATTTAGTAAGTCCTACTAGTCCAGCTTTAATTACGGAATATGTCACTGGCTTAACAGGTTGCAAATCTATCGGGAGAGAATTAACCCGATAGAGCCGCTGATCGGGAGCAATCACTGATAAATCTGAAGCAATATTCAGAATGACGCCTTTTCTTCGCTGCGCCATTCGCGTACCGATAATTTTTGAACACAAAAAAGCGGAAGTTAGCCCGATAGAAATTTCTTTGTTCCAATCTTCGAGCCTGAAATTTTCTAAACGAGAGAATTCACTGTTTGAACCATTCTTAGAATACTTCGGGTTGGATGCAACATTGTTAACAAGAACATCGATCTCGATGTTCTTGTCGTTAAGTTCTTTAAGGCTGTCTAAAATTTGGGATTCATTTGTAACATCAACGACTTTTGAAAAAACTCTCTTTTCTTCATATTCATTCAAAAGTTTTGTAAAGGCATCGCTAAGTTGATTTGAATCTAAATCCCAGAGAATTACATTGCCGTTTGCGCTGAGAATGGCTCTGGCATGCTCTATTCCAAGTAAGCCTGCACCTCCAGTAATTAATACGAATTTTCCTGAAAGGTCAAACTTTGCTAGAAAACCGTTTTGGTTATTCACAGGCTTTGCCCACCATCTACTGTGATTGTCGACCCTGTCATAAAATCACATTTCGTCGATGCCAAGAATGAGGCAACATCTGCAACTTCACTTAGTGTTGCAAACCTATTTACAGGAACATTCTGTGCAATATATCGATTTACTGATTCTTTACTCAACTCTATTTTCTTCTCCCACGTAGATCCTGGAAACAAAACATTCCCTATAGACAAAAGGTTGAAATTCATTCCATTGCTGGCGTAATTCACTGCCATATTTCTAAAGTATGAATCCAATGCAGCTTTAGAGGCTGAATACTCAATTGGTGCGGAAGTTGCTGTTGAGCCTGCAATGGAAGATATACCAACTATTTTTGAGTTCTTGAGTAAAGATTCGCGAATAAGTTCTTCAACTAGATAAACAGCAGAAAATAAGTTCATAGAAAGGAAATGTTTCCATCTATCCTCTGAGGCAATTTCCTCAATTTGCTTTCCTGATCCAACATTGCATATCAAAACATCTATATTCCCATACTTAACCTTCACATATTTGATTAGCTTGGAAACTTCGTCTGGTTTTGTTAAGTCTGCTTGAATATGCTCTTCTCCAATAACTTTGTCTGGAGTAGTTCTCCCATTCGTCACAACACGAAATCCATCAGCTACCAAGCGCTCAGCTATAGCAAGTCCAATTCCACGAGTTGAACCTGTAACAAAGGCAACTTTTTTGTGATTGGCTTTAACACTCATGAAGCCATTCTTCCACCATATTCGCGTATTTGACTATCGCCTCAGTATGTTTGCCATGTTGAGACCGCGCAGTTTGTAAAACATAATTCCCCCTATAACCCACTTTTTCTAATAATTGAATAGTTTTAGGTAAATTAGCATTTCCTGAACCCAGGGGAACCGTCGTTCCACCGAGTAAGCGATCTTTGACGTGAACATTGATTACCCGGTCTCCGTATAGATTCAATTCATCAATAGGGTCAAACCCAAGACTTGCACTATTTCCAATGTCATAATTTATTCCCATAATTTCGGGATCAAAATTGGAAATAAACTTTGAAAGTTTCTTTGGCTCAAAATCACTTTCAATTGCAATCTTTATTGAGTGCTTTCTCAAAGCACCTTCCAACTTGGCTATAAACTCAAAAAAAATTGCTTCTATGTTTTCATCGAGAATGGTTGAATTATCCACGAGCGGAACAACTAGGATTCGGGAACCTACAATTTCCATACCAGCCAAAATATTCCTGTGAATTCTATCTACTTCCTCGATATCCGAATTCCATGGTGGATTTTCCATAAAAAAATCATCTGTAACCGAAGAGATAGAAATATTATTTGCATTTGCAAGTTTAATTATCGAATTGTGCTCATCAGAGAAAAGAATCGGATTACTTTCTACTTCTTTGCTATCAATTGTCCATTCGATTAATTGAATGCCAATCTCCTTGGCTAAAATAAATTCAGTTTGCCAACTGTCCCATGGAAAAGCTTGAATCCTGCCGTCTACTATTTCTGAAAGTCTGCCCTGCATAAATCCAATTCTTGAATTGTAAAATCTAGTCATGGATAAGGGATCCTACTTTCATAACTTCTCAACAAGTTCGAGTAATAATCCCTCAATCACTTCTATGTAGCATACTTTTACTTTTCCATCTAACGAAATCTGTGGTTCATGTATAGGAATAAAACCACAATCAAATAGCTTTGCAAGAGTTGATTTTAAATCGTCAATGTTTAATGCGATGTGGGTCAGGCCAACTTTGTCTACTCTCCCTCCCCAAACATCTTCACTAGATTCCGAACTGAATTTCAATAATTCAATTTCCGTATCCGAGTCACTTTGCATTTTTACAGTTTGGACATGAATTCCTTGTAATCCCAGCAATTTCTCAATAAAAGAACCTTTTTCTATCTGATTAACTCGAACTTCGAATTCAAAAATATCTTCCCAAAACTTAATTGCTCGGTCGATATCGTAAACAACAATTCCAACATGTCTTATTGAAGAAATCATTTATCAGATTTCTCCCTGGTTTTGATTCAAGCTAGTTTCCAAGAGAGCTAGGCATTGCCTTATGACCCCCACGCCTTCCACCAGAGCATCTTCTGAAATCGTTAGAGGGGGGCCAATTTTGATTGATTCTCTACCGGTATGAACAACTAGAAGCCCTCTTTGATAACAGGATTCGACTAGTCGACTCACATGCATATTGAAATCCTTCGAGAAAGTTTTATTAAAAACAATTGAGGCCACCATGCCTTTTCCATAGATGGCTGAAATTAGATTAGGAAATGAATCTTTCAGCCCATTCAATTCTAGATGAAGGATTTCTCCTTTCCGAGAACTCTCAGAAACTAATTTCTTGTTTTTAATTTCATCAAGGACGGCGATCCCGGCTGCGCAAACAATTGGATTTCCAGAATGAGTGCTACTCATGTTTCCGATTTCGGGCAGATCCATAATTTTTGCCGAACCGATAACACCCGAAACTGGAAATCCACCTCCCATACCTTTTCCGCAAGCGATTAAGTCAGCTTTGACTCCGTAATGTTCATAACCAAAGTTTTTGCCTGTTCTTCCAAATCCGGCTTGCATCTCATCAAAGCAGAGTAAAATTCCATACTTATCACAAAATTCGCGTATCTTTTTGACGTAGCTAACCGGATAAAAAAACGCGCCCCAGCCTTGAAAAGTTTCCAACATTACTCCAGAAATGTCTGTTTCCAAGTTAATTCCTTTTTTTGCCAAGTCATCAAGAGAATTCTTTAAGAAGCTTTCAGCATTTTCAGAATCGACAATCCAGGGATAGGGAAAAGGTATGTGAATTGTTTCTTCAGTATTATCATCAATCCAGTTTTTCTGAGATGCATTATCGCTAAGTAATTGCGCACCCATGGTTCTTCCATGCCAATTTCCGGAAATAGCAATAATTAAATTGCGCGACTTTCCTAACTTTTTTCCGTTCAACTTCATTAATTTAACCGCGGCATCTGTTGCTTCAGTTCCAGCCGAAAGAAGGAAAACTTTTTCGAAGCCCTCTCCGGCGAACTCAATCAATCTTTCACAGTATTCAGCGCGTATTTCAGTCGAATAGGCGTAACTTGCTAAGAGTTGGTTGTTGATAACTTCCTTAACTCGCTCCGATACGAGTGTATTTGCATGTCCTACATTTGCAACGAAAATAGTAGAAGTGAAATCAATCCACTTATTCCCATCTGAATCAAAAATTGTAGAATCAACTGCGCGTTCCCAAACTATTGGCAGCTGGCCATGCATCGACCTTGATTCGTATCTGTCTAACTTCTCTAAAGTCGCAATTGATTTTTCAGTTGGAATTTTAGTTTTGATTGATCGGAATTGGGTTTCAATTAGTTCTACTTTAGTAGGAGTTTTTGAAAATAAGAACTCGGCCATTTACGATTCCCCTTTGATTCTTTTAAGCAAACTTGGGTTGGATTTTATCTGCATTTGAATTAATTCTAAATCCCATAACGTATCCACTTCTAAAACAGGTTCTGTAATAAATGCTTTTACTCGGGGCCCATGAATCTGACCGCTACTTCGAATATATTCACAACGCAGCACATCGACATAGCCATTAGCGATATAGGTTTTAGGAAAATCTTGTCTCGCATTGTTTGAAGAATCTATATCGTTTGATTTTGTGAAAACCGCTAAAAGTTCCCCAGAGTTTGAAAGTTCAAAAGTTTTATAGGCAGACTCACCCATTTCATGCACCGAACGAAGTGAACTTTTGTCGCATGCACTCTCCTTAAACTCTGCTATGGCCCTATCAATTACTTTAGGATTTCTTATTGGGGTGGTTGGTCTTAAATGAACGATAAAATCAGAACCCCTACCTTCTGTATCTAAATAACTCATGGCATGTGAAATGAACTGAAAGTCACTGGCAGTATCTCCTGATATTTCAGCAGGCCTTAGGAAAGGGACCTCAGCACCAGCTTTTTTGCAAATCTCTGCATAAATTTCGGAATCAGTGCTAACAATCGTTCTATGTATTTGCTCAGAACTTGTGCTTGCCAAAATCGACCACTCAAGCAATGACTTCCCAGAAATTTGTTGCAAGTTTTTGTCTCGAATGCCCTTAGAACCTGATCTCGCCGGAATTATTGACACAACATGAGGACCTTTTCTGGATTTATACACATCTGGCCTCTCATTTAGGTTAACCGTAATTGCCCACTCTAATTACTCGCTGTTTTATCGACCTTATTGTAATTTACTTTTTACTGTTCTACTCTTAGGCATGCTCTCAAAATTAGAATTTGCTGGCAAAACCAAAGAGTCAGGTAACCCTTTATCGGAGAACGCCTATCCGCCGGAAATTGATGATTTATATTTCCTATACCAGGAGGTAAGAAATCTAAGCGTAGTATCGATTCTTGAGTTTGGCTCAGGATGGTCAACATTTGCCCTATCCCTCGCATTAACTGAAAATCTCTTAGAATTTGGAAATGAACATAAACAACTAGTTAGACATCCAAATCCATTTAAAATGATATCGATTGACGCCTCTAAAGTTTGGCAGAATATTGCATTGAGCAGACTACCCAAAGCCCAAAAAGATTTAGTTCAAGCGGTAACATCAACACCTCGGTTAACCGAAATTAATGGGAGTCTGTGTCATAAGTTTGATGAATTCCCGAATTTTATTCCAGATTTGATTTATCTCGATGGACCAGACCATGACCAAGTCGAAGGTGAAATTAGAAGCTTTAAATACTCCAAAGATTTTACGCCACCGATGTCTGCAGATTTGCTTACCATTGAACCATTTTTGTGGCCAGAAACTAGAATTATTGCAGACGGCAGGGCTGCAAATGTTAGATTTTTGGTGAGTAGATTTCAAAGAAATTGGGAAGTTTTACACGATAGATTTGGAGATCGGACAATTCTACGCTTGAGCGAAATTCCTTTTGGTTCTGTTTCTGAAGACCACATCAATCTTAGATTGAGAAATTCTCGGAAAGCGCTATCAAAGGAATTACCGGAAGGAACTTTTTAATTTACAGTTAAACGGAGTTTTTTTCTGACTTCTAATTCGGAGTTAGTTAAAGTTTTTACCCCGCTACCAATAATCCCTTCGATGGTTCTCATGGTCTCTACAAAATTTCCAAGCGCATGTGCCTCTACGGAAGCTGCTTGGTCTGAACCATACATAGCCCTGTCTAGCGTGATGTGACGTTCTATTGAGGTGGCCCCGAGTGTAACGGCCGCTACGCAAACCTTTATTAGTGAGCTTTCATGTCCTGAATAACCAACGTTGCATTCAAACTTTTCTCTCAACATCGGTATACATGCTAGGTTTGCATCTTCTTCTTTCATGGGATAAGTGCTGTTGCAATGCATCAACTCAAATGGACAGTTATTATCTCTAAAGAGTTTTACAACTTCCTCAACTTCTTCCATGGTTGACATACCAGTTGAAATGTATGTCATTTTTCTTTCAGACGCTATTTTATTGAGTAGTGGTTTATGCCCCAACATTGGTGATGCCACCTTATTAAAGGGAACATTGAATGAAGCAATAAAATCTTGTGAATCGACATCCCATGCCGAGGCGGTCCATTGAATCTTTTTGTCCTTGCAATACTTATCAATCTCTAAATATTCATCTTTTGAAAATTCAAGGCCCTCTTTTTGTTCTCTTTGCGTTGTGCCCCAAGGACTTTCACGCGGGCTGTCCAAAAGTTCTTTTGAGTAAACAATGTCGATGGTTCGCTTCTGGAATTTAACTGCGTCAAAACCTGCATCTGCCGCGGCATTGATTAATTGCCTTGCAATCCCAATATCTCCGTTGTGGTTGATCCCGATTTCAGCAATTAAGAAAGGTGACATTTGTTATCCTTTTATAAGGGTGTTGGACTGCAGAAATTCTAGGGCTTCGCGAACAAATCCATCGCCCCCTTGGGAATTTAAAGGGTGTGTTACAACTTTTTTTACCGTTTCATGGGCGTCAGATGGGCAAAATGAAAATTCGGCCATTTCCAAGCATTCTAGGTCATTCAAGTCATTGCCTAAAAATACGAGTCCCAGGTGACTCTGTAGATTCTGGTTGGCTAAGTATATAGATAGAAAATTTTTTTTATTTGAAACGCCTGTATGGCAATTTAGCCCCAGCTTTTGAGCTCTTTGGGAGACGACGCTATTCGCTTCAGTCGAGAGAATGAGCATTTCAATATTCAATGAATTGTTTGAGCAAAATTTACGAAAATTGCTCAGGCCAAAGCTGTCGGATCTTGAAGTTCTTACTTGTTCAATTCCATTTGAATCCGTATAAACAAAATTATCTGTAAATACTCCATCAAAATCAAAAACAATTGTGTGTATAGAATTCAGCATTAAATCTATTTTTCGCATTCTGCTTCAATTATTTGGCAAAGCGTGTGCGCCATTACTGTGTGCACTTCTTGAATTCTGGCCGTTTCTTTTGAGTATACTAGGAATTCAATATCAGCAAGATTTTTGACTTTTCCACCATCTTTGCCCAGAAAAGCGATTGTGCGAACGCCAATTTCTTTAGCCTTTTCAAGAGCTAACAAAATATTTTCACTGTTCCCTGACGTAGTAAACACGACTAAAAAGTCACCTGGTCGGGCAATTCCTTCAAGTTGTCGGCTAAATATCTCATTAAACTGAAAATCATTAGAGATTCCAGTAATCGCAGAAGTATCCGTAGTCAGACTTAAAGATCGGTAAGGTTTCCGATTAATCAAAAACCTGCCCATTAACTCTGCTGCCATGTGTTGGCTCTCGGCCGCACTGCCGCCATTGCCACACCAAAAAATAGATGAACCTGCATTTAGACTGTGTGCTATTTGGCTACCCAGGCTCGCGATTCTTAAGTTATCGTCTTCATCAATTGCCGTCAAAGCGGAAATCAAACTTTTTACATTTTTCATCAACAATTCCATAATCATCGTGCAATAATACAGCAACCTATCGATAAAATAAAGCAGTTTGTGATTTCCATAAAACGGGGGCAATCTTTGTTTGAGCTTATTACTGTTATCGCACTAAGAAAAATACGTGCTCTTTTTATATGAAAATAGATTGTAAGCAAAAAATTATATTTGTAACTAATTATCCAATTGATAAAAGGGATGCTAAAAGGTTTGGGTTTGAAATTCTTCATAATGCTGGATTTGAAATTACAGTATGGGACGTTTCTGAATTTTTTTATTATGATATCGAAAGTATAAATATTGACTACAATGAATCGGACTACGTACTAAATAAAAAGTTTTCATCGCTAGAAGAAATTAAACTAGAATTAGAAAAAATCGAAGAACAAGATGTTTTAATTATCGCAGGAACAACAATTGGCATTCGGTCAATTCGAACTTTTCGCCTAAACAAATTGTTGAGCAACTCAAAAGGTCATTACACAGCAATCACGTGGGGGGATCATCCGATTCATGTAATTAGAAATGAAATGGTCAAACCAGCACCATTCCTAAAACGATTACTTCAATTTATGAGTAGGATCTTTAGGAAGAACTATATTGCGTCAGTAGTTTGGCGAGAGTTAAATAATTCGCCTTTTTTTAAATGGGCAATAAGAGTTGTAAATTTGATTCAACCATTGGAAATAGTTTGGCTTGCGACAAGAGAGGAAAGAATTCCTCGAATTTCAATAGATAGAAACACAGTTATTAGATTCATACATAATCTTGACTATGATATTTTTTTTGAGATGAGCAAGCCCAGTAATTATTCATCTGACCAATTTAGCCCCGTAGTTATTTTGGATTCTATGGGACCACTTCATCCCGATTTTTTAGTTGAGGCAAGAGAGTCCGAAATAGATCTTTTTACCTATTCAAAAATGATAACTAATTTTATACGTAAGTTTCAATTGGATACTGGCAAGAAAATAGTAGTGGCTGCTCATCCAAGATCCGATTTGGATATATCTAGAAGATTATATGGTGAGGTTGAAGTCTTTTTTCATAAAACTTCAGAACTTGTTTCTCGATCATCTGCTGTAATATCAACTGACGGTTCTACAGCTATAAGTTTTGCGGTTATGTGGCGAAAGCCCTTAATAATTCTTAACTCATCTCTTTTTGATTCACAGAGTAAAGAGTTTAATAAGCTTTTTTCATGCCTTCTTGCCGCAACTGAAATCGACCTGGACTCAGATTATTCAATACCAAAAATAATAGAAATTGATAATTACCTTTATGAACAATATGAGCACAGCTATATCAAGAAGCCTGGAACTCCAAATAATCTCTTTTGGAAAGTAGTAGTAGAAGATATCAAAAGTGGGTTGAGAGGGCTTTAATTATGGTTTGCTAGCGATGACCAAAATATAGCGTCCCACGTCAGGAATCAAATTTGAAAAAATGTTCTCAATATTTTTCAGAATTTCCCTATCGTCCATATTAAGCTTACTAGGCATTGCAATTTTAGCCATAGGATCGCCCTCAATTCCAGAACAAACTCCAATTCCCGAAATGCTCAAGACTGTCATCGAGTTATTTTGAAAAAATGATACTAATTCCTTGGAGCTATTCCAGGTGAATCGCATGGGATCTGCAATTGCAATGTTTCCCTCCTCTGTATTTGAAATTCTCAAAGCATCCATCAAGTTACCGGCTGAGATCTGAGATAACACATTAAAATAGGAACTTCGTGTAGAAAATATCAGGTGACCATCCGATTTCAACTTGCTTACCATTTTTGCAAAATCGCTCTTCCAACCGGGAAAGAAAAAAGCGACTTCCGTAAATACTAAAATGTCAAAAGAATTATCTGGAATGCTGTCCAAGTAGGTTGAATAATTCCCCAGAATTAGCTGGACGTTTTTGTTCTTTATAAAAAGACTTTTTGCGTAATCTAGTGCGTCCTCTGAAATATCTATTCCAACGATTTCAGCATATGGGTATATTTTCAACAGACGCTCGATGAATCTTCCTTGCCCACAACCCAAATCCAAAATACTCAAAGATTGAGTTTTTCTCATCTTCGGCAAGCTTTTTTCTATTTGATAAAAGTATTCATCTAAGTAGTGCTTCTCGTTAGGCTCTTCTTGCATGTTGTAACTTGTAGATCCAACAATACGAGAAATTTGATCTTGTTTGGATAAAACTCTGCCGGTTTCAATAATTTCCCTGTAAATGGAAGTTTGGAACTTCCTAAGTATCTTTAGGGCTACGATTAATAATTCAATTTTCAGCATTATTAGCGCCCTCTTTACGCCAATCATAATTCTGCTTTGGCGTATTCCAATCCGAACCATAAGTGTATTCAAGTGCTTCTTTAGGCCGATTAGGAATTGAAATCATTGCCCCGCGATAAAGCATAGTAGAAAGTGGGAAGAAATATTCTGCCGGAACTTTATAGCCTTCTAGTTTCCAAAACATTTTCAGTTTAGGAATTTCAATTTTCAACTTCAACAAGATTCTTATCAATTGGTATGAAATGCCAATATTTTTAGGAACTCTCCACAAAGAGCTCAGAGATTCGTTGCGTTGTTTGAAAAAATTAAAATCAACTTTAACATCTCGGTAAACGAAAGTTATGTAATCACTTGAATTGCCATCATCAATTAATTCAAAACCTTCTTTTGTAAATATCGCAATTAAATCTTCTCGAATGGTAAAGTCAAAAACTGCTAAGTCTATATCGAGATCCCAGGGAATTAACATCGAGTCTCTAATTATCCCAAGCAAGGTTCCGTTGCAGATGCAGTATTCAATGTTGTTTGCATTCAATATCTGACTTGTGTGCAAAAAGACTTCTTCTTTATTATCACTCATTATGTTTAACCATATTTTGAAAAGCAATACGAAGCACTATTGGATTCTCGTTCAAGTAATTAGCAAAATTATCTGATACTTTGAGGTCAATTATGCTAAAGTCGTCAGAAATTTTACTCTTTAGTTCAGATGGATCTATGAATCTGCGGTAGTGATCAGTTATAAATGCATTTCTTCCTGCCGGTGAACCAACACCGTATAGTTCATCATGAATTGTTCTTACTTCAATCAAAACTAACAAATCATTATCTTTAACTTCAAGAAGTTTAGATATCAAGGAGTCTTCCGCCGCCTCTGTATCAGAATGCAATGAAAATCTGCTGTAAACTACAATTCTGTCTGCTTCAAGCTTATGAAGCTCAATTTTTGAAAAATCCCCAGTGTGTATGTGGAACTTTGAATTAGGAACGTCTGATTCAACAAAACGGCGCTTAGCAGATTCGACGGCGGCTGGAGATAAATCTATTCCCTCATAAAACTTAACTTTTCTTGCAATCTCCAAACCGTCTCGGCCGTTTCCGCAACCAATTTCAATGACATAATCATTTACTTGTAAATACTCCGAAATCACTTCTTTGCAAAACAAAGACGGTTCATTTTCTTGAAATTTAAGATAATGCTTATCCCAGAATTCACTCATAGATATCACCAACCTTTCCCAATTTGAAATCCATGCGCGAAATCGACTCTTCAATCCTACGGGGTTTAAAGAAGATTTTCGCCGATTCTAGATATAGGATTCTCCATATCTTAGGAGGAATGATTGGCCTTGAATAGAATTGATATTCCTAGAACATCAACTTTCGGTAGTTATTTTCGCTATAACAACCTTTTTCCCACCTACTCTCCAAATGTATCGAGTGTAGGTATTCAGAATTCTGATGATTGGGCTCGGGTTAGGGAAAACCAATTAACAAGATCTGTTACCCCACAGACTAACCTTCGATTAGCTATGTATGAAAATTATAAGAAAATCGGCTCTGCTCTAAATCTTTTAGAAGTCTTTGATTTTTCTGATGTATCAAACATCGGAGCAATCGGCGATGCCCCGTTCATCCATTCGCTTGTAATCAAAGATATTTTAAGCATTGAAAATAGAAATCCTATAAAGCTATTGCTAACAGATTTTGAATCTGTTTCAGTTGAATTTGGAAATCGCCTTGATCTCAAAGACACTGATTTTGTAAAATTCGACTTAAACCAAGATTCGCTTGACCTATTATTAGAATGTGACTTAATTTTGATGTGGGGAGTAGACTGCTATGTTGAAGATTCAACGCTATTAAGATTATTTGATTTCTGCCATTCGAAGAAAAAAACTTTGATTCTTGGCTCTATTAATTGCGAAGATATCAAATTTAATTGGAAGCGCATCCTGCTACTCTCAAATCTAAAAAATAAAATCTTAAAGCATAATTTAGGGAAGTTACACGCATTTTATAGGACTCAAAAGTATTTCGAAAGGCTTTGCTTAAGTGGGAATGTGAAGAGTGAAGTCTTATTCGCGGATGATATTTATAGAGTTTTCAGAATGAATTAGCTTGAATTTCGCCTTCAAATTCAAAGTCAGGGCCTATCAGTAAATCTGCGGTATCAAATAGTTAGCAGTGATTACTATTTTAGGTATTTGTAAGTAAATTTGCCAATTAAAGCAAAAAGGACAAGAACGTTTCCGTCGAGATTGTATGCTTACACTATGAAGGTAGCCATACTTTGCGGCGGTAAAGGGACGCGTCTGTCAGAAGAAACGCGTATTCACCCAAAGCCTCTTGTAGAGATTGGTGGAAAACCAATTCTTCACCATATTATGCAAAGTTATAGAAAATTTGGATTTGAAGAGTTCTCCCTGGCTACAGGATATCTAGGAGAACAAATTCAAGATTTTGTGAACAAAAATTACAAAGTTGAAAATATAGAAGTTGTTAATACTGGGGAAAATACTCTTACTGGTGGGCGATTGTTGAGGCTCAGAAACCTTCTAGCTAAAGAATCAGTTTTCATGCTTACCTATGGTGATGGGGTTTGCGACGTTAATATAGAAAAGTTAGTTAAATTTCATAAAAAACATGGCAAAATTGCCACCGTCACAGCTGTAAGGCCACCTGCGAGATTTGGCGTTATGAAACTAGATGGTGACAAGGTTGATTACTTCCATGAGAAATCACAGACGGATACAGGTTGGATCAATGGGGGCTATTTTGTTTTTAACTCAGAAATTTTTGACTATTTAATGGATGATAATTCAGTATTGGAAGAGTTCCCATTGCAGAAATTAACTGCGGAGGGGCAATTGATGGCTTTTAAGCATGATGGATTTTGGCAGTGCATGGATACCCTACGCGACAAAGAGTTTTTAGATGAGCTTTGTGAACAAGGGAATACGCCATGGCTTTAAATAATTTAATTACCCCTTTGTCGAACACATTC
>Ga0129324_10000646_pt1 | contig 24594 bp, 19 predicted proteins | sample CPBDNA_7_FD_96879 | JGI IMG/M metagenome (GOLD analysis project Ga0129324, IMG submission 96879) | Freshwater to marine salinity gradient microbial communities from Chesapeake Bay, USA - CPBay_Spr_15_0.2_DNA | ecosystem: Environmental > Aquatic > Marine > Coastal | place: USA: Chesapeake Bay... | reverse complement strand
TAATTTTTCTTGTATTTCTCAATCTTATAGTTTTATTTTTTTATTATAAGCATACTCAAAATAATTTTCATAATTATTTTTTTTACTTTTCTAATTGATTTTTTAACTTCTAATTTTAATTCATTAAATTTTAATACTTTCTTATTTAACTTTAATGAATGTTTTATTTGCATTTGTTTTTGGTGTATATGGAACTGTAAATAAATATTTATTATGTTCAAAGTTGTAAAATGTTTAATACAATTCTAAATGAATTATAATATCTCCCTTTTTTGAATTACTAAAAATATCATTTGTATCTATAATAGGAATACCTTGTTCTTTTAATACATATATTTGATTTTTTTTTATAGTTAATTCTTTTATAGGTATTTCTAGCTCCTTTGGACCAAATGGTATTTTAATAAAATTATCAAATAAAATATTTTTTATATTACGTAATATGTTTACATGAATGTTATTATTATGGTCAATACTAACATTTTCATCTAAGTCAGGAATACATTTAATAATAATAGAAGATGACGATATATTAAGGTCATATATTAGTTCACTATGCCATAAAGGTATATATAATATTTCATCTTCTATTTCTAAGATATAAACATCTTCATTTAATAAATTATTAATGTTAGGATTTAGTATATACAAAACATCATTATTATACTTACTCTTAACAACATCTGTAATATATGTAACAATATTCTCATCAATATTTAAAAAATGATTATTTTGTTTTATAAATAAAAGTATATTAAATGCAAAATCTTTATCAATAGCAGACAATATTTTATTAATAACATTTTTACAAATATTATTGTTACTATAACTAATAACATTAATTAAATTATTAATAATAGTGTTAAAGGTAGAATCATTTTTATAATCATTTTTATTATCATCATATTGTTTTTCTGAATCAATATATAATTTTAAGAAATTATATGAATCTAATATTTCTTGAAATTCTAAGGTAGCATTTTTATTTTGATTACGGTCTGGGTGATATTTAAGTGCTAATTTGTAATATTGTTTTCTTAAATCGTCAATATTAAATGGTAAAGACAAATGTAATGTATCACAAGCTTTATTTATATCCATATATAATACTTATTAAATAAAATATGAAACTCTCTAAGTGATAAATAGGTCTGTAATTATTATTGAAATATTGTAAAAAACAATAGCTATTAATTAACACACTACTGACATCATTATATTTAATATATTTATTTTTAATTAAAAAATCTAATATATACCATATACAATCATTAATATTCAAATTATATATAAATATTTCATATATATAGTTGCGCACATTCATAAATTTAATCTCATCTTTATTTATAATAATATTAATTATATTATCACACACATCTTTATATTGAAGTGAAATATTAGAGGTATGATGTATATTTTTTATAGGTATTTCATTAGTAACAGTTTCTTTAATACATTTATCATATTGTTTATTACTTGCTCTAGGTGTGTTTATAATATGACAACGATTTAATATATTATTAGGTATAAAACTTATTTCATCAGTAATAAGTATAAATTTAATTTGAATATAATCATTATGAAAATTTTGCATATAACTATAAAATGATTCTAATAGTTCTCCATTTATTTCGTGAAAATTTTTACATACAATTATACCTTTTTTTTGTTTAGTTGTTAAAATAATATCATTAATTTGATTATACACTTCATTCCACAACATTTTTGCGTTACAACCTAAAAGTGACATATCAATTTCATAATGTATATCACTAATCTTAAAATAATATATATTTTTATTGTAAGTAACGCTAATTTTTTTTTCGTATTTTAATTTACTAGGACTATAATTTCTTATACATGATAACATTTGACTATATTTACCTACCCCATTTGGACCGTAAAATATTAAATTTTCTAAATTTTCTATATTAGATGGAAATTTTTTGTATAATTTAGTCAATTGAGGATGTAATGATATAGTATCAACATCTGATAAATAATCTTCATAATGATTAACATATAGTTTCATAAATAATTTATATAGTAACAAATCTTTATTTTATAATTACATAAATGGATATAATTATATAATTATAATTATAAATGGATAAAGTAAAAACTATTATAGAGAGATATGAAGAAAAATATAATGAAAGACAATCTAATATTTGCTTATTATGGATAAATTATTTAAAAATTAAATTAGAAAAATTTAATAATGTCATTGAACAAGCAGAATACGCTTTAAATAATATTGACCTCGTAAATGATGTATCTTTAGATACAATAAAACTTATGTTAGACCTACAATATATTCAAATGAACAATAACGAATATATGAATATATAAAAACTTAAATATATCATAACAAATTTGTTTAACAATGAATATACTTATAAATAATAAATTATTTAATATTAATGATGTATTTTTTCAAGAATCAGTTAAAAATACTATAATGAACGAAAGTAGTTTTACAAGAATTTTATACTCTAATAATATATTCATATTAAATGGAATACATCTTCTAATTAATCTAAAAATAGATAAGATTGAAAAATATTACCATAAATATATATGTCATTTTAATATTAACAGTAATAATGAGATAATAGATACAATAATTAACATTGAAAGAAAGATATTAAATAAATATAATACAAAAAAAGTTTATAATTTAAATATAGCACAACAATTAATGTCTAGTAATATTAAAATATTAGATGACGATATTAGTATAGGTGATATTAGAGATGAATTTATATTAAAATTATCAGGTATATGGGAAAACGAAAAAGAATATGGTATAACTTATAAAATAATACCAATTTAACCATCTGTCATGTAATACTTTAAAATAATACTCATTATACCTAATACAACTAGATTAATAAATGATATAAAATATGTTAAATATGATATTTGTGTTTTAAAGGCTTGTAATTTAGAATTTTGACTTTTGTTTATATTACCATATAATTGTTTCATTTGGTCAGATGCATAATAAAATAAAGCACCTAATTGAATTAATATTAATAATGTAGAACCTGTTGAAAATGATTTAAATTCTGTAGGAGGTTTCCCTTGATTTATTTCTTTCATATAAGTTGTATTTAATAATATTGTCCAAGTAATAATTATTAAAAGCAATACGGGTTGTATTGTAGTTGTTAATACTTTTTTTGCAAATTCCCAATTAGATAAATTTTGAATAGCCGACATATTATTTGATAAACCGAACATTATTATTAACAATGTTATTGTTGCTATCCATACAAAACCAAATCCATATATTGTTGAAGTTGCTGGTCCATTTACACCATCATCACTTGTTTTACCGCCAACAAATCTTAATATTAAACCAACGACAGATATAACCATTAAAATATTAAGGTCATATTGTAAATTATTAGTAATCATTATATAAAATATGTTTATTTTTTATTATAAATATAATATAAAATAAATATGTATAGTAATTTGAACAATAATCATCAACTTATAGCTAGAGAACAAAATTATTTATTAGATAGAAAATTATTATCTGTTCATTCTGAAGATAGAGACATAAAAAAATGGCCTTATAGTAATGAATTTGAGATTATTATTCCAGATAATATTAATAATATTCAATCAATGCGATTGGTTGAAAGTACATTTCCTGCTAATTTTTACGTATTTAGCATTTGTAATCAAAATACTAAATTTCAATTTACTGACGCTAGTGGTTCATATACAGTTGATATTAGAGAAGGATTTTATTGTCCAAATGATTTAGCTAATGAAATAAAAAATAAAATGAATAGAATAACTGCTTTGCCTACTGCCGATTACAAAGTAATATATGATTCAGTTGGACAAAAATATTATTTTGGCAATTCAAATTATAATTTCTCATTGAATTTTGATTCAAATTATCCAGATGGTGTTGTTGGAACTGCTATAAATTTACTTAATGTAATTGATGGTAACAATTTACTATTAGGTGATAAAAGTGGTAATATATTTATAGGTATGAAATTAACAACAGATACAATCATATCTAGTGATAATATATATGTGACTAGTGTAAGTGATGACCAGGTTACATTATCTGAAAATGTAACTATACCGAATAATACATTTTTAAGATTTACTGCACTTCCTGATTCTGATAATGGTGGAAATCCTGTATATTATGATTTATCTGGTTGCTGTGTTCCAAATAATCAACAAAAAATATATAATGTTTATAATCAATATAATAATTGGGGATTAGGTTATAATCTAGGATTTGAAAAAAAAACATATGTTGGAAACCAAATCTCTGATACTTATTATTTTGATTATTTATCACGTTCAACTAACTGGTTACCTGCTAATAGTTACATAATTGAGGCTCCTTTAACTATGAAAATATTAGGAGAGCAAGTTATTTATATGGAAGTAGACAAATACAATTCTTATCTAGAATTGTATCCATATAGTGAATCCACCTCGTCTACATATAATAACGATTCTGGAGGAAATGTTAAATCCGCATTTGCTAAAATTCCTGTTACAGCTCTTCCTAATGGACAATTCTTTGATTCTCGTAATGGATTTTATCAAAATTTAGTTTATTATGACCCTCCATTAGAGAGAATACAAAAATTAAAATTTAAATTTAGATATCACGATGGTCGTCTAGTAGATTTTCAAAATTCACCTTTTAATTTTACTATAGAGTTTAATACTCTACAAAATGAAATAAAAAAATCTTTTAATGTAAATATTCCACCTACTTACAATTTATAAATTTTAAATTTAGTTAGATGATATTACTATAATCTACTCACCCATAATTTTGTAAAATATATATCCCTAAGTTCTATTCTATTCATATGAGTTTTATTATTATTACCTGGTGTATATTTTTGGTCTACCCATAATATACCATTTATACATTTATTAGGATATTTTATCTCTAAAATAACAGATATTACTCTTTCGAAACACATTCTTTGTGTACGTGTGTTTATATGATTTATTAATTTTGACAAATTATATTTATTATCAAGTTCTTTTACACTCTTGAAGATTTAAAATATATAAATATATTTATAAATATATTTATATATTTATATATTCATATAATAATATAATAATATAATAATATAAATATTATTATATTATTATATTATTATATTATTATATGAAAATATTATGTTGCGGTGATAGTCATACTGACGTATTTAACTATTGTAATAGCAGACAAAATAGGTTTGTGTTTGATGTATGTACAGTTGGTGGAGCCACAGCACTAGGTGCTGTTAATCCAAATAGCAAAACAGATGCTTTAAACATTTTTGAAAAAAAAATTAACTCTACTCGTGCCGATAAAATTCTTATAATGTTAGGTGAAGTTGATTGTGGATTTGTTATATGGGTTAGGTCTAAAAGATATAATATTAGTATAGATGACCAAATAAATATTTCTGTTAATAATTTATTTACATTTGTAGATAATATAATAGCTACTAAAACTTATACTAATAAAGATATTATAATTTGTGGTTCAGTTTTACCAACTATTAAAGATAGTACTAACAAAAAATTTTTGCTAGGTGCAATGAGTGAGGTAGATGTTTCACAACTTGAAAGAACTAAAAAAACAATTGACTATAATAATTTGTTGAAAATAAATTGTCATAAATATGGTTATAATTATATTGAAATAGTAAATGATATACTTGATAAAGATGGTATAGTAAATGATGAATTCTTAAATTCTAATCCTAATGATCATCATTTAAGCAATGAAAAAACACACAAATTATGGCTGTCTAAATTAAATAATATATTATATTAAATATAATACCTACCCATAAAAGTAGTGATTATAAATTATCCGCAGTTAAATACTATGTATCTCATTCAAAAAATCAGGTAGAAACTTGTAAAATATTTGGTTGTTCAACAAGAAGTTTGATGAGATGGGTAGATAAATACAAATCTACTAATAATACATTATGTATATTATATGTTTTACGTTTTACGTTTTTAATACACTTTTTATCCAATCTTTTATTATTTTATGTTCACATGTTTTATATGAATTAACACCATGTTTACTAATGAAAGTATTTAATTTTATAAACTGAGGTTTTTTATCTTTTATTTTTTTATGATAAATATAATCACCATATTTACCACTCCGGATACTGGTATCTTCATCTATTTTTCTTATTATACCAAAACTACTTGATTCTTCTAAGAGAGAAATTACATCTTCTAATTTAATATCATCAAATAACAAATTTTTTATAGATTTATTTTGATTATTATATTCTACATATGGTCCAAATTTACCATTTTTTAAAATAACATCTATATTCTTGTATTTACCTAAATTTTTACCATTGTTAGTTTGTAACAATAAATCTTCTAAAGAATATTCTCCATTTTGTAATTTTTTCACATCAATATCTTCTTTAACTTTTTTAAATGTAGTATTTCCATTATCTTCGCATTTAATTACTGGTCCATATTTTCCTATAATATACGAATGTTTATCATCTATTTTTATTACATCTTTTGTATCTAATTGTATATTAGATGTTAAAGTATCAATATCATTTAAACATTCTTTACACAAGTTATACCAAACTAAATCACCTTTTGCAATAACATCTAGTTTATCTTCCATATTTTTAGTATAATCGTATTTAAATAAGGTATCGAAATTATTTATCAAAAACTCTATTACTATTATACCTATTGGTTGCATAACTAATTTATTTTTCTCGTTACCAAATTCACGTTTAGTACTTATTTCAGTTAATTGCTCATCTTGTAATTCAAAATCTATACATTCTATTTCTTTACCTTTAATATTCATTTTTTTTACATATTTTCTCTCTTGTATTTTATCTATAAGTGAAGAATAAGTTGATGGTCTTCCTATTCCTTTTTGTTCTAATAATTGAACTAGTTTAGCTTCAGTATAATGTGTTTTTAAATCTTTCATTGTAACTTTCGCAGTTATTTTTTTATAATTTATAATTGTATCGTTTTTAATTGTTTGTAAATAATTTAAAATGGGACTTTCTTTTTCATAACCTGCTACTATTTTCCAACCTGGAAATACAACTTGTTCGGTAGAGTAATTATATTCTAAACTATCTGGCGCACTAATAATTGCTTTAATTGTATTATACTTTGCAGTAGACATACAACTTTCTAAAGTATTTCTATGAATCAATTTATATAAACGTAATTCTCTACTTCCTATATTATTATCTAATTCAATTATTTTTATGTCAGTTGGACGTATCGCTTCATGTGCTTCTTGTGCATTATTATTTTTTTCTTTTTTTGTTTTTTTAACAGATTTATCATTTTTTTCAGATAAACTGTCAATATTTAAATGTACATATTCAGAACCATATTTATCTATTATATAATTTTTTGATATATCAATAAATTCTTTACTATATGTTGTACTATCTGTTCTCATGTAAGTAATATATCCTGCTTCATATAATATTTGACAAGATTTCATTGTATCTTTTGGAGAGATATTCAATTCATTACTAGCACTTTGTTGTAATTTACTTGTTGTAAATGGAGTAGGAGGACTTTTTATAAGATTTTTTATATCTCCACATCTATATTTGTGTTTATAATTTGCAGAATCTTCTAAAAACGTACTTAATTTTTCTTCATTATCATGATTGTAATTTAAAGTAAAAGGTAAATTTTTTGACGTAAAATAACCAGTTGTATTGTACATTTTTTTTCCAGGAGATACATCTATTTCTTTTTGATTTTCGTATACTAATTTTAAAGCTGGTGTTTGACATCTACCCGCAGATAATCCTTTCTCTGTATGTGATATTTTTTTCCATAGAATAGGTGATATTTTAAATCCTACTATAAGGTCTAATATTTGTCTTGCTTGTTGGGAATATACTAAATTCATATTTATTTTTGTTAAATTTGAAACTGCTTTTTGAATTGCTGTTTCTGTTACTTCATGAAATATCATTCGTCTTGTTGTATTTACTGGTAATTTTAATACGTTACATAAATGCCATCCGATAGCTTCTCCTTCACGGTCATCATCTGTTGCAATAATTACTTCAGACGTATCTTTTAACATATTTTTTATTTTGCTTACTTGTTGGTTTTTACCATTAGCTATTTTAAAAGTCGCTTTAAAATTATTTTCAATATCAATTGACTTAAGTCCGTCTAATTCAGTTATATGACCATAACTTGCTATACATTTGTAACCAGACCCTAAATACTTTTCTATTTTATTACATTTCGCTGGAGATTCTACTATTATTAATTTATAACTCATTTTTAATTATTAGAATATTTATATTTTAATAATTAAATCAATTTTTTTATATAACATACTAATTATTATTCGTAGACTGTTTATATTCTTTCCATGATATCTTTTTTACTAAATTAGGTTTTTTTTCTTGTTTTTTTGAATGTTTTTTATCCAATCTCTCTCCTTTAACTAATGCACTATCTATGTATAATTTTTTTAAATATTTACCTACTTCGTAAGCACCTGTATGTTGGTCTAAGTCACCATCTTCTATTTTTTTCAATATGTTTAATAAATCCCAAAGAGTAACTAAATTTATTTCATCATTTTTTACTTTATTAAATATATCTGTATAATTGGTAAATAAAAAATTTGTCTGTGAAATTAACATAGATTCAAATGATTCTGGATTACTTTTTGATAATCTACTATATTTTTTTTTTAAATCAATCATTTTTGTTACATCATCTCTTATTAATTCACTATGTCTTTTATTTCTAATGTCATTAGTTAAATCTTCTACATTATTTTCTTTAATCATTTTATCTAATTGTAGTCTTTCTTGAGTATTCATCTATTTATAATATTAAACAGAATATTTTATAAAAACAAACCTAACTTATCATTATTATAAAATATTAGTTATATATATATATGAGTGATGCTGTGCCATATCAACAATTTTCTTACCCACATGGTGCTTCTTCGCCACGAGAAGCCGCTTTAGCTAATCAACAAATGATGAATCAAAAAGCTAATGCAAATAATCAAAAATTTTCAGGAGGAAGTAGTTATAAAAAATATAAAAAACAAAAAGGTGGTGACGATAATAAAGTAGTTGTACCACAATTTTCAAGTAGTGCTAGTGAAGTTGGTCCAGTTAATAATAATTCTTTATCTGTTGATAGTAACAAAAGTTTATTACAAAATAATGCTGATGCAAAAGGTGATGTTATTAATCCTAATTCTAATAAAATTGAGGGTGCAACACAAATGTCAGGTGGTAGTAATAAAGTAAAATGGAATTGTTTAAGTGGTGGTAATAAATCAAAAAAACGTAATAAATCAAAAAAACGTAATAAATCAAAAAAACGTAATAAATCAAAAAAACATAATAAATCAAAAAAACACAATAAATCAAAAAAACATAATAAATCAAAAAAACACAATAAATCAAAAAAAACACAATAAATCAAAAAAACACTAAATATATATTATGATAATTTAGTAAAAGATTTGTAATAAGTGTTAATTATATAAAATAATAACATTAATATTTATTATGGATTCTAAAAATATTGCACATTCATTTATAATAATTATCATATTTGTTTTATTATATTTTTCAATAATTCTCTCTTCAGGACTACAACATGTTAAGGATAACTGGAATGAATATAAATGCAAACCAACAATCATGCCTTTTGCAAGTTTTTTTGGTCACGACCCTGCGGAAAATTACTCTAACTGTATTCAAACAATGCAATCTAATTACGCTAAATACTTAACAGCTCCTATGAATTACAATCTGGGTATTACAAGTAATATAGGAAGTACACTGGGAAGCTCTATGAATGCAGCACGAGGATTTATAAGCTCAATTAGAAATTTTGTAACAAAAATAGTTTCAACAGTATTTGGTACATTTATTAATATACTAATTGAATTTCAATCAGTTTTTATAACATTTAAAGACATATTTGGTAAAATGATAGGTGTTTTAGCGACATTAATGTTTACATTAGATGGTTCTATAAAAACAATGCAAAGTACATGGAATGGACCACCTGGACAGTTAACTAGAGCTATGTGTTTTCACCCAAATACAAAAATACGTTTAAAAAATGGTGTTCTAAAAAATATAAGTGATATTTCTTTGAATGATACCCTTAAAACAGGAAATAAAGTGTGGGGAACAATGCAATTGAGTAATATAGACGATAGTAATAGAATTATAGAGAATTTTTATAAAATTAGAGGTGGAGAGAATAATGAAGATATTTTAGTAACAGGTAGTCATATGATACTAGACCCTAGTATTAATAAATTTGTAAAAGTTAAAAATTTAAATTCAATATACAAACCAGTATTAACTAATATCAGTAGTAAAGTGTTAATATGTTTAATAACAACTGACCACAAGATACCTATAGGCGAATGGATTTTTCATGACTGGGAAGATAACTTAATCATAAATTAATTTAATCTATCAATATATGTTATACAAATAATATATATGGATTTATCTAAAAAAATAAATAATTTATACAATAAAAAAGGTTACACTGCTAGATTTGGAAAAGATATATATATAACTATATTTCTACTATTAGTATTTTTTATAGTTTATTCTTATTTTCATGTTATTAATAGTTTAAAACCTATTCAAAATGATTGGGAAAATCAAAAGTGTCATCCAAGTGTAATACCATTTGCTGGATTTATAAAAAAACCAGAACATTTAACAGCATTAGAATTTACACAAATTAATTTTACAAATTGTACTAACGATATATTATCAACTGTTATGGCGTATGCTCTAGCACCTATTCAATATTCATTGTCAATAGCTAATACTAATATGAAATTATTAGGTAGTGCACTTAATGGAATACGTGATGTCTTTAACAAAATTAGAACATCTGTAGATGGATTTGTTAAAGATATAACAAATAAAGAGATAAATTTTGTAACTCAAATAACATATATTATAATTAAAATAAAAAGTGTCTTTGATAAAACAGTTGGTGCACTAACAGCTACTTTATATACTTTTATAGGTTCTTTTTTTACTTTTCAATCTTTTTTTATAATTCTAGTTAATAAATTAACAGAAATATTAAAAGGACTAGTTATAACGATTGGTATCGCATTAGCTATTTCTATAGCTACTGCATTTTTCTTCCCACCAATATCAGTTGCAGCATGGGGTGTTGTTGCTGGAACTATTGCAATTATGACTGCAATAACAATACCACTTCTTATTGTAGAAATTTTTATGAGAGATGTAATCAAGCTAAGTAGTGGACCACCGCCAAAAATACCACACCATAAAAAACCACATTGTTTTGCTGGTAATACAATTTTATATTTAAAAAATAAAAAAAAAATAAAAATATGTGATATAAATGTTAATGATGTATTAAATGACAATTCTGTAGTTACTGGTATTATGAAACTAAGTAGTAAAGGTGAAGATATTTATAAATTAAATAATATATTTGTAACAGGAAAACATACCGTTTATCATAATTATTATGGATGGATAAATGTGGAGAATCATCCTGATAGTATATATATTGATGATTTTTATGAACATTTTGTTTATTGTATAAATACTGATAGCAAGTCTATTATTATTAATAATACAGTTTATAAAGACTGGGATGAATTAATTGAAAAAGACTTCATAGATTTAAAAACTAATTGTATAGAAACGTGTTTACTACCAAAAAGTTTTACTAATAAAGATATTCATTATTACTTAGATAACGGTTTTCATGAAGATACAAAAATAGAATTAAACGATGGGACTTCTAAAAATATTAACAATATTCAAGTGAATGACGTTTTAAGATTTGGAGAGATAGTAACGGGTATTATTAAGATTAATGCTAATATAATAGGTGGTGTGAATGAATATACATTACCTAATAAAGTAATAATGAAATGTAGTAAAAATATAGAATTTATTAATAATAACAATTTAGGAATTAATAATACTAATTCAATAAGTGGTAACAAAATCAATGATGTAAAACATTTATATCATTTATTAACTAACCAAAATAGTTTTGTTATTGAAGGAATACGTGTAGCCGATTATAATTATGGAATAGAAAAATATTTAACAGAAACAAGTTGTGTAAAAAAAGTTGATGATTTATAATAAAAAAAAATATACAATGAATGTATAATAATGGAAATCAAAATTTTAGGTTATAAAATGCGTATAGAATTAATAGTATTATCTATTTTAGTAGGTTCGTTTATTGGAGCTAATGTATTCTGTAATTGTTCTGGTGGAGTTAAAGAAGGATTTAACGTTGCTAGACAAATGACTGGTTCTGTGTTAAATTATTCTATGGGTAAAGGAGTTAAAGGTAGTTGGGATAAACCAAATAATTCATATAATTATAATTCGTGGTTTAAACATCTAGATGGTAACACGCAAGGATACAAACCTCCTTTTCCAGTAAGACGAGGACAGCTTGATATGTTAGCAAAAAATAAGTTTGACCCTAATTGTTGTCCTAGTACCTATAGTAGTTCAACCGGTTGTTTGTGTGTAACACCTGACCAAATGAAATATTTAAACGAAAGAGGTGGTAATCGTACATTTGCGACTGAATACTAAATAATTATATTGATTAGTTTAGACAAATGTATATGTTTATGAATTAGAAAAATATAAAACCAAATGAAAATGTTACGTAGTTAAAAGACATTTTGATAAATTAAATTACATATAAAGATTTTTCCAAGTACTATCTTCTTTATTAGTAGTATTTAATAAATTATCAATAAAACTCGGTGTGATTGTCATTGGAAATGATACATCTAGTGTTAATTTATCATTAAATATTCTAGTTTCAGGTTTCATTAAACGATATAAATTTAACTTTGTATATATGATTTCTATACAACGTTTAAGATTTCGTACTCCTTGTTCTCCTTCACAATAATTGGATACAATATGATTAATTGCATCATCATTAATAATTATATCATCGTTATTAAATTTAACTTCACGTTGAATATTTGGAAGTAAATAATCTTTTGTAATAGTAGTTTTCTCTTTAATATCATAACCATCTGTATGAATACGATACATTCTGTCACGTAAAATAGGATTAACTTTTGATTCGTCATTATAACTGAAAATGAACAAACAACGACTTAAATCAAACTCTACATCTGAGAAATATTTATCGTGAAATTTACTATTTTGTGTTGTATCAGTTAAATGTGTTAAAATACCAGTGATTTCTTCACCTTTTGGAGTATCACTTATTTTATCTAATTCATCAAAGTATATAATAGGATTCATGCATTTACTGTTAATTAATATCTGCACAATTTTCCCCCATGTAGAACCTTCATAAGTATACGAATGTCCTTCTAGAAAGCTACTATCAGTAGCACCACCTAATGCAATGAAAGCGTAATCACGACCTAATATTTTACTAATACCTTCTTTAACTAAGGTAGTCTTACCAGTACCCATTGGTCCTTTAATAGCAATAGCTGTACCTAAAGCCGATGGATTAACTATCCACTGACCAATCAATTGCATAATTTGCAACTTTGCGTCAGTAAGACCATAAACAGCATTATCTAAAGTTTTTTTTGCATTTTCCATAAAATCACTACATTTATCAATTCCATCATCTAATTTAACATCAAGTGTTTTATATATACCAAATGGTATTTGCATAAATGTATCTACCCAATTTTTTATTTTATAATATTCACTGCTGCTAGATTCCATACATTTCAACGAATTAATTTTATTTATAGCAATTGATTTATACAATAAAGGTATTTGTGTATCTAATAAAGCCAAACGATATGGTTTTTCAATGTTGGTTATTTTACGTATTTCTTTCATTTGCTCAATTACTTTTAATTGGTCAGTAACTGTCATATTTTCTTTAAAATATTTAACATCATTCATAACTTTATTTTCTTTTAAAAGTTTTTTGATAACATTTGTATTCTTAGATTTACTTTTTTTTAAAAGCTTTTCCTGTTTCTTTTTATAATTATTTTCTCGTGTATTAAACTCTTTAATCATACTTTTAACAAATTTATCATTTTTATCATCATCAGGTATATTATCTATAATTTTTTTAAAACGTTTAATACCTTCTTCATCTATATTATCGTCACCACTTTCTTCTGATTCAGAATCATATTCAGATGATGAATCATACTCAGAATCAGAGTAACAATCTTCATAATCAGAATCATCTTCATCATAACCTGGAATGGTAAATACTATGTTATATTCTCTTTTTTTATTATCATATTCATTATCACTACTATCATATTCACTTTCACTTTCACTTTCACTTTCACTTTCACTATCTTCTTGTACATTATATTTTTTATTTTTTAATTTAGTTTTATCATTTGACTTAGCTTTATCATTAGATTTAGCTTTATCATTAGATTTAGCTTTATCATTAGATTTAGCTTTATCATTTGACTTAACTTTGTTATTAGATTTAGCTTTATCATTTGACTTAACTTTGTTATTAGATTTAGCTTTATTAGAGGTGGATTTAAGAACGTCAAATACTTTTTTTTTTAAAGAATCATCATTTGTTTGTTGTTGTATTTTATTTTGAATATATTTAGATGGAAATAAATCACCCAAGAGTTTTTTATATTCTTTCATATCAATCTCTTTATCTTCTTCCGAATCTAATTCTTCATCGTCAGTAATCCACTCACTATCAGAAGAATCAGAACTAATATACTCTTTATCCTGTTTTTTCTTTTGATAACGAGTGTAATAAGTTTTCATAGATTTATCGGAAGACATGTTTGGATTAATATGTTATATGTTTTTATGTATATAAATAACTTAATTATATTGTGTTTCAATTTTTCAATAAAAATAAATAAATATTAATTAATTTAAATAGAAAAATTGAAATAAAACAATCTAAATATTGTAGTATTAATATAAAGATGAGTGATAATATTAAAGGTCTAATGAATAAAAAATATGCTAGTAAAATTATTGGTATTCAATTTAGTTTATTATCACCAGAAGAAATAAGAAAAGGTTCAGTTGCAGCTATAACAAGTCGTGATACATATGTTAATAATAAACCAGTTATAAATGGTTTGTTTGACCCTCGTATGGGTGTACTAGAACCAGGATTAATATGTCCAACAGATGGATTAGATTATATGCAAACACCTGGATATTTTGGACATATTGATTTGGCTCGTCCAATATATTATATACAATATTTGAATACCTTAATAAAAATAATCAGATGTGTTTGTATCAAATGTAGTAAACTTCTAATTAGTAAACCAAAATATAAACATTTGTTAGAAATGTCACCAGATGCTAGATGGAACTATGTTTTCAATTTAGCAAATAAAATAAAACGATGTGGAGAAGACATATCAGATGGTTGTGGATGTAAACAACCATCTAAAATAAAAAAAGAAGGTTTAGCGACAATAGTAGCTGAATGGGAAAGCATTGAAGGTCTAGATACAGATGAAAAAGAAAAATTATCAATGAATATGACACCTGAAATAGTATTGAAATTATTTAGTCGTATATCAGATGAAGATGTTACGTTTATGGGTTTCAGTCCTATTTGGTCTCGTCCGGAATGGATGATATGTCAAGTGCTTGCAGTACCTCCACCAGCAGTTCGTCCTTCTATTAAACATGATTCTCAACAACGTAGTGAAGATGACGTTAGTCATATCATTGTAAATATAATAAAAGCTAATAAAACATTACAAGAAAAAATTCAAACAAACGCCAGTGCTAATGTAATTAATGATTGGTCGACCGTATTGCAATATTATGTAGCTACACTAGTAGATAATAAAATACCTGGTGTAGCGTCAGTAGCTCAACGTTCTGGACGTCCATTGAAATCTATTAAGGAGAGATTAAATGGAAAAACTGGTCGTATTCGTGGTAATTTAATGGGAAAACGTGTAGATTTTTCAGCACGTTCAGTAATCACTCCTGACCCAAATCTTGGGATTGAAGAATTAGGTATTCCCCTAAAAATAGCAAAAAATATCACAAAACCAGAATATGTAAATAATAGAAATAAAAAATTTTTAGAAAAATTAATTGAAAATGGACCAGATGTACATCCTGGTGCTAAAATATTGGAGAAAAAGAATGGTGATAATATCTCCTTAAGATATGTTGATAGAAACTCAATCAAACTTGAAAACGGTGATATTGTTCATCGTCACATGATGGATGGTGATGCAGTTTTATTCAATAGACAACCTACATTACATAGAATGTCTATGATGTGTCATATAGCCAAAATAATGCCTGTCGGTGACACATTCAGAATGAATGTTGGTGACACAAAACCATACAATGCCGATTTTGATGGCGACGAAATGAATTTACACATGCCTCAAGATGTAGAAAGTGAAACAGAATTACGACAATTAGCAGCAGTTACTTGGCAAATTATTAGTCCTGCTAATAATAAATCTATCGTTGGTATATTTCAAGATTCTTTATTAGGTGCTTATACATTTACTCGTCCAAATATACAATTCACACCTAGATATGCAATGAATTTATTGATGAAGAATAATACTATAAACGTTGAAAATTTACAAAATCTAGATAAAATATCAAATTTTAATGTTTTATCACAAATTTTACCACCTCTATCACTTAAGTATAAAACAAAACGTTTTAAAGGAGATGAAGATTACAAAACATCCAATAATGTATTAGAAATTCAAAATGGAGAATATATAAGAGGACAACTTGAAAAAGGCACATTAGGTGATGGTTCAAAAGGTCTCATACAAAGAATATGCAACGATTTTGGTAATAAAGATTCCGCTAAGTTCATTGATGACTTTCAAAATATTATTACTGAATACATGAAAAGTAGTGCATACAGTGTAGGTATTAGTGACCTTATCGCTGATTCCAAAACTAACGAATCCATTACGAATGTTATTAATAATAAAAAAAATGAAGTAAGAACACTCATTGATAAAACACATTTAGGTATTTTTGAAAACAATACTGGTAAAAGTGACGAAGAAGAATTTGAAACTCAAATTAACAATATTTTGAATTTGGCTAGTTCCGCTGCCGGTAAAATTGGTCGTGAAAGTCTTAGTCAAGATAATAGATTTGTTATTATGGTTAATGCTGGTTCCAAAGGTAGTGACTTAAACATTTCTCAAATGGTATCTTGTTTAGGACAACAAAATGTTGATGGTAAGCGTATTCCATATGGTTTTAGTGATAGAACTCTTCCGCATTTCTCTAAATATGACGATTCTCCTGCTGCAAGAGGATTCGTTGAAAGCTCTTTTATATCTGGTTTAACTCCTGATGAATTATTCTTTCATGCTATGGGTGGTCGGGTTGGTCTCATTGATACTGCTGTTAAAACAAGTCAAACTGGTTACATTCAAAGAAGACTTATTAAGTCTCTTGAAGATTTAAAAGTCGAGTATGATTTAACTATCAGAAATAATAAACAAAAAATTATACAATATGTATATGGTGATGATGGATTTGACCCTATAAAAGTTGAATTTCAACATCTTCCTATTGTAAATATGTCACTTGAAGAAATTTACGCCAATTTTCAAATTTTAAGTGATGTATTTGAAGAAACTGCTGAAAATCTTATCATTCCATATACTAAAGACATCTTGAGTAAATTAAATAAAGAAAAATTTAAATTAAATGAAAGAGTACAAAATAATATTGATTTTATGATTAAAATGCGTGATGATATTATTAAAAATGTTTTTAAAAATACTAATAATAGTAATATTAATTTACCTGTTGGTTTTACTTACATTATTGATAATGTTAAAGGACAAATGTTTATTAATACTAATTCTATGGTTGATTTAACTCCATTAGATGCTTATAAAATTATTGATGACGGTTTCAAACAACTTGAACAAATTTATTATTGTATACCAAATAAACTTTTCAAAACTTTATATTACTTTTATTTAAATCCTAAAGACTTGTTAATTAACAAGAGATTCAATAAAAAAGCTTTAACATTATTAATTGAAGAAATTATCCTTACGTATAAAAAAGCTATTGTTAATCCAGGGGAAATGGTTGGTCTTATCGCTGCTCAATCTATTGGAGAACCCACTACACAAATGACTCTCAATACATTCCATTTTGCTGGTGTTGCTAGTAAATCTAATGTAACCAGAGGTGTTCCTCGTATTGAAGAAATCCTTTCTCTTTCAGAAAATCCTAAAAATCCATCATGTACTATATATTTATTTGAAAACGAAGAAACTCAACAAGTAAATGCACAAAACATTATGCACAAGATTCAGCATACCAAACTACGTGACCTAGTTGATTCTATTGAAATTTGTTTTGACCCTAACGACTATAATACTAGACTTACACAAGACTCTCTACTTATGGAACAATTCTTTGAATTTGAAAATATGATTAATGACTGTTTGGAAAATGATAATGATGAAAATAACAATGAAGGTAAATCTAAATGGATTATTAGAATGGAACTTAATTCTGAGGAATTACTTGATAAAAATGTAACTATGGATGACATTAATTTCGCTATTAAAAACGTATATAATGAACAAGTATCTTGTGTATTCTCTGACTATAACGATGAAAAACTTGTATTCCGTATTAGATTAAACACTACTGGTTCTAATAAGAAAAAAAATGTCGCACAATCTCTTGACCAGTCTGATGAAATTTATTTGTTAAAAAATTTTCAAGATACACTACTTGACAATATTATTATACGAGGTATTAAAGATATTAAACGAGTTGTTCCACGTAAAATAACTGATTCCCTTGTTGAAGAAAATGGCGTTTATAAAAAAACTGATAAATGGGTTCTTGATACTGTTGGTACTAACTTATTAGACTTGTTATCTTTGGATTTTATTGATGTTAATAGAACTTTCACTAATGATATTCAAGAAATTTATAGAGTTCTTGGTATTGAGGCTGCTAGACAAGCTATATTTAATGAAATCTCTGAAGTTATTGAATTTGATAGTACATATATTAACTATCATCATTTAACTTTATTATGCGATAGAATGACTTGTAATGATAGTATGGTATCTGTTTTCCGTCATGGTATCAACAACGATAATATTGGTCCTATTGCTAAAGCTTCTTTTGAAGAAACTCCTGAAATGTTTTTAAAAGCGGCTCGTCATGGTGAATTAGATAATATGCGTGGTGTTTCTGCTAATGTTATGTGTGGACAACAAGGTTATTTCGGTACTAATGCTTTCCAAGTTGTTTTAGACCTTGATGAATTTCAAAATATTTCTTCTCAAGAATACACTTATAAAGATGATGATGAATTTATACAAAATTCATTTGAAAATGTTGATGATACTGGTGTTTGTTCTATTAACAACTTAACTGTTAATAGTAATATTGATAATATTAATTCATCTAATCAAGGTTACATTGATGATGATTATAATATTGGTTTATAAATATTTACTATAAACTTTTAACATTTACACTTATAACATTTACACTTATAACATTTATACATATATAATTTGTCTCATATATGTATAATTTTTTATATTAACCCTTTAATTTCATTATCTATTTCATTAGGATGAATAGATAAACCATTTTTTAAAAGTTTTGAATGAACATGTAAATTATTTATTAATACTAATTTATCACCTTTAACTATATAAGGTTTTTTAAATTTATCTTTTATTCTCCACACTACATTTTTTGGTGTTATATAACCATGATTATTTTTTGTATATAATTTTACTACACCTCCTGTTATATTTTTTTCCGAACCTAATAAATAAACTCCATACGACGATGGATCAAATACTGATTCCCATTCATTATAATTCACGAACATATTTGATAAATCTCTATCTTTTGTATCTTCACATAATGATGGTAAAATATATGATATATCTTTATTCTTTTTGTAAAAGTCTGCAATTGCAGACATCTCGTTAACTACTTTTATTTTCGACAAATTCTCGTGTAAAAAATAATCATTTTGGAAAAAATCTATTAATTTTTTTATAGATTCTTTATTATTAAAAAAACATAATCCAGTTGATGCTCTATTAATATTATCAATCATAAAAGCTATCTCTTTTTTTTCTAATATTTTTAACCAGTTTTCTGGGTCATCATATATTAAGTTGTCTACTTCTAAAAATAGTACTTTTTCTAGGTTCTTTGAAATAATTAAGTTATGTAACAAATAAAATCTCTCAAAAGCTCTAAAAAATAAGTCTGGACGATCTTCTAATTGTCGTGTTCGTTTACAACGTTTTCTTACTCTCTCTGATATGTTAAATTTATTTATTGAAAGATACTCTATTAAAGTTACATTCATTAATTTTATTTTTTCTATAAATTCACTATTTAGATCACTATATATTAAATATATTGGTTTATCTGTATAAACTCTTATCTGTTGTATACAATGAACTACATAGTCTTTTAATGGACCAACAAATGATAATACTATATTCATATATACTATATTATATTTTTCATTTCGGATTCCACTTTAAAAAATATGGTAAAAATAATAATCCTAGTAATGCTAATATTGCATCTACTATTAATATTTTTCGTGCTGGTTCTGGACATAAATTTTTATATTCTTTACTTTGCATAGATTTTCTTGGTTTCGCCCATTCATAAAAATGTCGCAAATATGATGGTGTTAATACTCTTTCACATAAATACTCATCATACCATGCTATACCTAAATAAGTTGTATATAAAATAAATAATAAAATCCATTTGTTTTTTGGTGGTGCATACCAATAAAATATTGCTAATAATATAGATATTACTACACATTTACTATTTCCTGTAATTGGACCATCATAACATTCTTTTTCTACCATTGTATACATATTTATGTGATTTTTATAATTTCTCTACTAGTTTTAATTTTCTTTTAGGTTTTATTTCTTCTACTAATTTTAATTTCGGTTTTCTTTTCTTTATTAATTTAAAGTCTTTTAAAAATTCATATAAATTAACTTTTTTAAATTCATCTATTTTTCTTTCATATTCATTTGACAACGACGACAAAGCTATTTTTTTTATTTCTTTATCTATTGTTACTAACTTATATATTGGATTCTTGTCTGGTAGAATTCCTGGTGATTTTATGAAGTAGAACGAATCATTTTCGGAATCATTTAATTTTAATATTTGTTCTCCATTTTCTATTAATGTTGTTGATGAATACAATATTATTGGTATATTATATAATATTGATAGTATCCATATATCTAAATTTGTTAAATAATATTCGTCACTCATTATTACATTTGATAATTTTGCTTGTCCTAAACCGATTTGTTTTGATACTAGTTTTTTTCCTTGTGAATTTAATACCTTTACCAATTCATTCGGATATATATCAAATAATTTTATATATTCTTTTAGTAAATTCTCTTTTATTTCTAATAACGTTATTTTATTTTGCAATTTATCATTATTTATTATTAGTTTTTTTATTAATTCAAATGAGCAGTTTTTATTATCATCTGAATATGTAAATTTCATTTCGGAACTGTTTTCTGGAAATACTTTTTTCCATTTACCTGTTATTGTTATTTCACTCGCTACTTCACAAATTTCTTCCTCTTTTACTTCTTTATCTTTTTTTATCATATCTATTTCATTAGAATATGTTTGACTTTTTAAAGGCTCACTTGTATCATATGTATTAAAATTAACATATTTATTATCTATCGTTACTATTGTTTCATCTAAGTATTCTTGTCTTAATAATGATTGAAGTAATATTATTTCATTTTCATTTAAATCATAATTTATATCTCTAAAAGCCATGAACATTTTTGGTTCAAAAAAATAAGACCTTATCCTATTATATCTTATTAATTCATCTGATACACGTCCATAATATATGTTTTCGTTATCTTTTCCGTTTATTAAATTTGTTTTTGGTATAACTAATATACAATTCTCTTTCTTTAATTTACAATATTCTTTATCTTTACAATTATCAATTAAATTACAATTTGTTACATCATTTAATTTGTTCAATTTAGATTTTTCATAATTACTGAATTCTATTATATTTTTTCCATTTTTTTTTAGTAATTTATCTATTTTTTCCAATTTTTCTAAATATAGTTTATTTGGAGATGTTATTATCGTTTCTATCTCTCGTTTTATATTTATGTTTTCAAATTTATTCAATATACTTCTTAGTGTGTTTCGAAATGCTATAAAAAATTTGTTCTCCAATTTAATTCTATTTATTGTATTTATTCTTTCATTATCTAATTTATCACTTGTTAGCATTACTTTATCTCTTACAATATAATCCGTCCCTTTTTGTTCTATTAATTCATCTTCATATATATTCTGTTCTGGTTCATTTAATGGTACAAATTGATTCGTTTCCGTCAATATACCAACTATCAATCCATCATTTATTATTTTTATTTTTGGTTTACATGGTATTTTTCCATCAAATAGTTCATAAGTATACTTCAAAAATTCTAATGTATCTTCATAACTATAGCCTATTTCATCATCCATCCATTTATATGATTCTGTTAAATCTATTATTGGTGAAGATGGATAACATGGTATATAACCTTCTTTATCATTCTTTTTTACTATTATTCCTATTACTTTTCCGTTATAATTAAATACTTGCTCCAATATTGTGTAATCTTTTGATTTTAATAATTTTACTATTTTACTTAATATCAAATTTGTTTTAAATTTGTAGATTTGTGGTATACTTGGTAAAGGATTACATTTTTCATTATAAGTTTTTTTTATTAATTCTAATGTATGTTTTATATTTGGTAATATATTTTTATATTTTAAACTAAAACGTCTTGTTAATTCATATACTTTCCCTTTGTCTTCTAATGAGTATATTGGTTCATAATATTTTCCTTGTTTAAATAATATTAATGTTTTTTTATTACCATCAAAATATGAGTCTGAATAATTATTTGAAGGGCATATTAATTGAATATTATCTGTTATATCATTATTCACCATTTCTAATATTACCAAATTTATACCTTGTTTAAATAATTTATCATTTGGTTTGCATATTAAATCCCATAAATATTTATAATCTATTGTTATTTCATCATTTTTTAAAAACTCTATAAAATTTTTGTATGACCTTAATATATCATATAATATCTCTAATTTTATTTCTTTTCTGTCTTTTTCTAAATTTTTATATAATTTTGTTTTTTCTAAAATTTTATAATCATCACTTGTTAATTCACTTTTACTTAATGGTTTAAATATTTGAATTAAATTACCATTTTGTAATGTTACAAATATATCTATATCTAAAGCATCTATTAATTGTTTTTTCATTTTTTTTATAGACAATACTGGTTCTTTATCGTTTATGTCTTCCCATGCACTCGCTATACATGCTATAAATGACTGTGTTTTACTGAATTCTACACCATTTCTTAAAATACATGGATGATGTTCTTTCAAATTTTTATTTTTTTCACTTACCTGACATAATCTATTGTCTGTGTGCAAAAATTTTTGTAATGCTATCGGCAAATATCCATATCTATTTTCTTCTAACGGAAATTTATCTGACCCTTTTATGTAATCATCTGTTCCTTGCTGTTCCTCTTCTTTTTTTTCTGGTGTTTCTTTTTTTGGTTTTGCTTTTTCAGGTGTTATCTTTTTTTCAGGTGTTTCTTTTTTCTTAGGTGTTTCTTTTTTCCCAGATGTTTCTTCTTTATCAGGTCTTTCTTTTAAACACATATCTCTTCTTTTTTTTTGTTCAGGACTATTCCATGATTTGAAACAACATGGTACACACAAATTTTCTGGATGACTTTCTGGTTTTAAAAATCCCGGATAATATTTTTCATATTCACCCTCTAAATTTTTATGTTTATCTGATGTAAATTCAAATACACCGGCACCTGGCGGCACCTTTTTTGCATTTGAAGGTATTATGGTTCCATATTTACCTGATTTTGCTTCTTTTTCAGTTAAACTTACATTTTTTTTAAAACTCCAATAACGGGGACATATATACCAAAATTCTTTATTTTTTGAACTTCCATATTTTATTGCTTCATCATACGAACCTGGTTGTTCTTTATCTATTTTATCTTTTTCCTCATCTGTTAATATAACTGGTTGTCTTTTTACATTCCAAGGACACAAACGAGAATATGCATTATATTTTCCATCACTCTCTGTCAAAAATAATTTTGGGTCTCTATCCCTCATTCGTTTAAAAAATGGATTTGGGTTTCCTAAATTTAATCCTGTTACATCCAATTCTAATTCGTCATCATTCGCTCCACCTTTACTTTCTTTTTCTTCGTCACTTTTCATTTTAAGAGAAGATAGGGACGATGCGTCACTAGGAAATTCTATTTCTGGTTCTTCTTCTTTTTCTTCGTCACTTTTCATTTTAAGAGAAGATAGGGACGACGCATCACTAGGAAATTCTACATCTTTATCTGACAATTCTGGTACTACTTCCGTAACTGGTACT
>Ga0129324_10000644_pt1 | contig 24628 bp, 23 predicted proteins | sample CPBDNA_7_FD_96879 | JGI IMG/M metagenome (GOLD analysis project Ga0129324, IMG submission 96879) | Freshwater to marine salinity gradient microbial communities from Chesapeake Bay, USA - CPBay_Spr_15_0.2_DNA | ecosystem: Environmental > Aquatic > Marine > Coastal | place: USA: Chesapeake Bay... | reverse complement strand
TCAGGTCGAACAACTCGCTCTGGCTATCGATCACGCATTGGGTCAGGCCCTTGCGGTCGCGCAGGTCGATAAAAATCAAGCCACCGTGGTCGCGTTTGTTATGAATCCAGCCGCTCAACCGGACGACGTCGCCCACATGCGAGGCGCGGAGTTCGTTACACGTATGGGTGCGGTAGGGGTTGTCTGACATGTCGTGCTTCCCGATCGGTCGAAGTGCTATGAAAACGCCCGTTTACGTGCTGCTTTTGGCCCGGAAGGTCAAGGCTGTATTTATTTTTACGCCGAGATCCGCCGTTTTAGCCGGGAAGTTTCTTTGGCGGGGACAGCCTAGCCGCTGTTGCGAAGCCCGGCTGAAATCCCATTGATCGTCAGCTTGAGGCTGCGCAGCACCTTGGGGTCGTCGGAACCGGCGCGATGCGCTTTCAATAGCTCGACCTGCAGGTGGTTCAGGGGGTCGATATACGGAAATCGGTTTTCGATGGAGCGGGAGAGTAGCGGCTTTGTGGCGAGCAGGCTGTCGCTTTCGGTGATTTCCAGTAACGCGGCGAGGGTGCGTGCGTGTTCGGCGCAGATGCGGCCGAAAATATCGTTGCGCAGCGCTTGGTCCGGCACCAGGTCGGCATAGCGCGATGCGATGGCGAGGCTGGTTTTGGCTAATACCATATCCATGTTCGATAACATGGTGCGGAAAAACGGCCATTCTTTGTGCATGCGTTTTAAGACATTGATATCGCCGCCCTTATCGCGCCAAGCGGTGACGGCGGTGCCGAACCCCTACCAGCCGGGCAGCATGACCCGGGACTGCGCCCAACTGAACACCCACGGAATCGCCCGCAGGTCTTGGATGCGCCCGCCCTTTTTGCGGGATGCGGGGCGCGAGCCGATATTGAGTTCGGCGATTTCTTCAATCACCGTGCCGGTGCGGAAGTAATCGGCAAAGTTCGGTGTGTCGAACACCAAGGCACGATACGCCTGATAGGCGTGCTCCGACAGTGCCGCCATGGTTTTGGTGAATTCTTTAGGCGCGGTGCGTGCCGCTTCGGCACCTCGTGCCGCTTCGAGTACCGAGGCCGCAAGAATTTCCAGATTGCGGCGTCCAATTTCGGCGTTGGTGAATTTTGACGAGATGGTCTCGCCCTGCACGGTGACCCGCAGTTTGCCGCCGACAGCTCCCATCGGCTGTGCCAAGATTGCGTCATAGCTGGGGCCGCCGCCGCGTCCGACCGAGCCGCCGCGGCCATGGAACAGGGAAATCTGTACGCCGGTCCGCGCGCTGAGCGCCATCAATTCGGTCTCGGCTTTATATAATTCCCAACCCGACGTCACATAGCCGCCGTCCTTGTTGCTGTCGGAATAACCCAGCATGACTTCTTGCAGGCTGCCCCGGCTGTCGACCAATTTTCGATACGCCGGGATCGCCAACAGGCGTTCCATGATCGCCACGCAGCCGCGCAAGTCTTCGATGGTTTCGAACAGCGGCACGATGTTGAGCGCGCTGTTGCCGTCGCCGTCGATCAGCCCGGTTTCCTTGAGCAAAACAGCCGGCCCCAAAATATCTGAGACCGCCTCGGTGTTGGAAATAATTGCAGTTACGATGGCGGATTTGCCGTAGCGCTGATGCCCTTCATGGGCGGACTGCAGGATCGCAAGCTCACTGGCCGTGGTCTCGCCGTACGTTGCACGCGGATGCACCAGCGGGCGCTTGTTGGCAAGTTCGGCGGTCAGCAGGTCGATCCGCGCATCTTCGTCCAGATTGGCGTAATCGGTGCCCGGTGCGACGACCTCGAACAATTCGGCCAGTACGATTTCATGAATCGATGAATTTTGCCGTAAATCCAGATGTGCGAGGTGAAAGCCGAAGCATTCGACGGCGCGGCGCAGCTTGCGGAGCCGGCCTTCGGTCAGCGCCGCAGCCCCGTTTTCAACCAAGCTATCGTGGATGATTTGTAGATCGGCCCGGAACGCATTTGCGCTGACGTAAGGGGCGACATCGGCGACCGGCGCCGGCACCGTGTCTTTGTCGTTGAGCGTCAACTGCGCCGCGGCCAGGCGGGCATGAATCAGATACATCGCGCGGCGGTACGGCTCGAGGGCGCGGTGATGCGACATGTCGGGCGAGGCCTCGGCCAAGGCGCGGAGTTCGTCGGACACCGTCACCATGGTCGTCGACAGCGACAATTCCTGCGCCAGCTTGTTGGTCTCGCTCAAATAAAACTCAAACACCTTGGCACTTTGTGCCTGCAGGGTCTGGCGCAGCACGTCGGCTTTAACCAGCGGGTTGCCGTCGCGGTCGCCGCCGATCCAACTGCCCATGCGCATGAACGGCCGCAGTCGCGACGCGCCGGCGGCTGGATCAAGCTTGCTCAGATACGCCTCAACCCGATTGTGCAGTTCGGGGAGCTCATTAAAAAATGTGTAATCGTAATAGCTTAGACCATTCGAGACTTCGTCCAGAACAGTCAGCTTGGTCTGCCGTAATAGGTTGGTGTGCCACAGCACCTGTACCGCGCGGGCAAGTTTGGCATCGATCTCGACAATTTCATCGGGAGTCCATGTTGTGCGTTCGCGACGATCCAGCAGATCGGCAATGGCGCGTTCCCGGTTCATCATGCTTTTGCGGCGGACCTCGGTCGGGTGCGCGGTCAGCACCGGGCTGATCGCGGCGCCGTCGAAAAAGCCTTTGATAGCGGCGGCGGACCAGCCGGCCTTTAAGGCATCGTCGATGGCGCGCTTGACCGAGCCGCGGCGCGGCGGCGAACCGCTGATCTGATGGTCGCGGGTGCGGCGTACGTGATGCTGGTCTTCGGCGATGTTGACGAAATGCGAGAAATAGCTGAACGCACGAATGACGGAGACCGCATCGGTGGGCGTCAGTTCACTCAGGATGGTTTCAAGCTCGGCGCGGGCGTCGGTATCGTCGAAGCGGTGAAAGCGGACGCCGGTTTGGCGGATGGTCTCGATCAAATCGAAAATACGGTCGCCTTCTTGGGTCCGCACCGTTTCGCCAAGCAAATTGCCGAGCCGGCGGATGTCGTCACGCAGCGGGGTGTTTTTATCCTCAGAAGCCGGCGACGCAATGATGCTTGCGCTCTCATCCATGCGAATTCCCCTTATCGTGAAATTGTGCGCTGCACCATTGTCGACCCGGTTTGGTCACGGATGCAAGGGGGAATTCGGTAATCAGACAGTGGAGCCTTACACGAATCGGACGAGCGAAAATAACCATTTAAAAACAAGGTCTTGGAAGAAAATTTTGCTTGGAACAATCATGGTGCACTTGGTGCACTCAAAAATTTGGCAGATTTCTGCCAAACATGGTGACGAACGGAGGTGACGACACCATCACGATCCGGACGTGGTGGAATTGGTAGACACAAGAGACTTTAGTTTGATTTTAGTGCTTCATCGGAAACGGCGGAAGTAGAACGGCTCAAAGTCGGGAAACCTCAGCGGCGCGGTTGGTGGCAATCCCGAGCCAAACCCGTGCAACGAGTAGGTGTAGAGACTAGGCGGGCAGCACCTAAGGCGAGTAGGCTAAGATGAAGGTATAGTCCAGACCACAAACATCTGCGGGTGGCGGCGAAAGCCTTAGGGGGTACGGAAATCTCTCGAACGTAAGTTCGTGCGAGTTCAAGTCCCGCCGTCCGCACCATTTCAAGGAAAATTCATGGTTGAGGCATCGGTAAAAGTAAAATACTCGGGGGAGAGGTTTTCCAGAGGAATGATGGATGCCTACCAAGCATCAGACGCACTGACTGGCGTAGCCAAATTTTCTGAAATCGTTGCCGCCGAGATTTATGGGCCAGACTGCAAAGTTAAAGCTCACATACAAGGCTTTTCACGTGGCTCCGCTGAATTCCAGATTTTCTTTGATTTGATCAACGTGTCCGGCGAATTGCTGGCCATGCTCTCAGCGCCAAACGGTTTATTCGATACAATCAAATCAGTTATTGAGTTCTATAAGTTCTTGAAGGGCGAGCCGCCGAAAAGTACCAAGAAAGCTGAGACAGGCGGGATGATTGTGGAGAACAATGAGGGCGATATTACTCAGGTGAATGGCAATGTCTATAATGTGACGTTGAACCTAAATTCAGGTGATGCGCTGGAAAAATTCGTGAAGAAAGGTTTGAGAGCAGAGAATGATGAGCTCTCGATGGTCTACCGAGGCGAAGAGATTGCTCATGTTGCGGGCGGAGATTCGAAATACTTCAAGACACTGCCAATGGGACAAAAGCTGTCTGAGAATCAAACGGAGATGGTGGTCCGGATTGCCGCTCCTATTTTACATGGAAACGCGCGATGGAAATTTCATGATGGACGAGGAATGCTATCTGCCGAGATTGAAGACCTGAATTTTTTAGAGCGTGTTCACGATGGCAGTGAGCGCTTTGGTGCCGGAGATGTTCTCCGCGTTCGAATGAGATGCATTCAACGGTTGGAGAAGAATAAGCCCAAAGCAGAATACTTCGTTGAAGAAGTGCTCGGGCACGAGACTTTTACGGGCCCAGAGAACACAGTGGATTTGTTCGAAGAATTTGATCAGACCGAAGGCGAGAAAGAGGAAGAGTAGTGCTCCTGTTTTTCAAGTGGACAAGATAGACTTTAATCTAAGCAGTCCTTTGTGTTTTCTCCTGGTTTGAATTTTTGACACCTCATACGGCGCTGTTCTACCCAGAAAATCTGACGACTACCTCGTAGAGCCAACATACCAATTCACGATCCATGGTACAGTCGATCTTCATCTAAAACTGGGCAGCGATTCCAGTGTGTTATGCGAGGCACAAAGACCTTACACCGCGCCGGTATATTCACCGCGTGCCGGGTAGTTTTTCTCAATCGCGAAGTCCAATGCGGACACCAGTTCCGAGAAGTGCGGGCGCACGAACGGCATGGTCTGCACGGATGCGTAATACAGTTTACCGTCGGGCTGCACCATGAACAGACCGGGCTCAGAAAACAGCGCCGGTTCTTCGATGCCGATGGACGTCTTACCGCGCCCGGTCGAGATGAAAAGGCCCCATTCACGGGCTTTGTCGAGGGGTAGGTCGTAGGCAAAGCGCAGGTCTCTTACGCCTAGTTTGTCGGCCATGTCACGGGTGCGCTGTTGGCCGTCGGAGCTGATGGCAATGGTTTTCACGCCGCGCTCGGCAAAATCGGCGGTGCGCTTTTCAAGTTCATTCAGGTAATTCGCGCAGATCGGGCAGTGCAGACCGCGATAAAAGCAAATCACCGTGCCGCGTTCGCTGTTGTCATTCAGCACATCGAAGGTGCCGTGATCCAGGGTCGGCAAGGTCAAAGCCGGGACTATTTCACGAGGTATCAACATTCTTGAGCATCCTTATTCGTAAGTAAACACTACGCAGGTGACGCGCGACGACACCCAGGGTTTGATTGACGATGACAATACTCGGTGTTTAAATCTGAAAAATACGAAAGAAGTGACTGAAACATCGAAAACGATCGCAGAGGATCATCCGATGCCGGATAACACCCCGATTGAAAATATTCGATACGACCGCTTGTCGGCGCTGATCCAGCGGTTTTCTTTGCAGGTGTCGATCTGTGCGCCGGGCCGCGGCAACATGCGCGTGCTGGCCAAACAAGGCAGCGATGCGCCGAGCCGGGTGATCTTTTCACCGACCGGGCGCGCGGTGGCTGAGCCGCCGGGCGAACACGTGCTGGTCGAAGCCGACGTGGACTGGGGCGGCGGCGCAAACCCAATGCTGGCGGCGCTGCCGTCGACCTTGGCCTTCGCCGTCGAAGACGAAGAAACCGCGCTGCTGCTGCGCGTCTTTACGAGCGAAGCCCGCGCGGCACGCTGCGGGGCTGAGACCGCATTGAGCCGACTTGCCGAAGTGCTGCTGATCCGCATCCTGCGTGCGCAGATCGAATCCGGCGGCACCGAAACCGGTTTGATCGCAGGCCTTGCCGACCCACGCCTAAGCCGGGCCATCGTCGCCATGCACGACACCCCTGGCCGTGATTGGCGCAATGATGATCTTGCGGCCCACGCCGGTATGTCGTTGAGCCGTTTTTGCGAGGTGTTCCGAAAGATGGTGGGCGAAACGCCGCAGGGCTATCTTCGACGCTGGCGAATGACTCTGGCCCGCCAAGACATCGACCGGGGTGAGCGGGTGCAATCCGTCGCCAGGCGCTATGGCTACACCAGCCCGGAAGCGCTGAGCCGCGCCTTTCAGCGTCAATTCGGCGCCAATCCCGCCGACATCAAGCGAGCGAAGCGGGTGGCCTAAGACGCCGATTCAGCGTTCTTTGAGAATACTCAAGAAGATGCCGCCACAGATCACAGCGGCGCCGGCCAGGACCCAGGGGTCGAGCGGCTCGTTATAAACCACCAGCCCCACCACCGCGATCAGCGGCAGGCGTAGAAAATCCATCGGGATTACGACCACGGCGTCGGCATGCGCAAAGGCGCGGGCCATGCAGTAGTGTGCGCTTAGCGCCGTGACGCCGACCACCAACAGCCATGGGTACATCGCGGACGTCGGCGTGATCCAATCGAGCGCCGACGGCACGGCGCCCATCGGTAACTGCAACACAGTCATGAAGAAGATCACGGCGAGCGGACTGTCGGTGCGGGTGATCTTTTTTGTCAGGGTGTGCGCGAAGGCGTAGCCGAGCGCTGCAATCAAAGCGCTCAGCGTGCCGATGTCGAGCGGCACCATGCCCGGGCGCAGAATGATCAAAATACCTGAAAAGCCGATGGCGATGACGAGCGCACGCAGAAGCGTGACCCGCTCGCCCAATAAAAGCGGTGCGAACAGCGCCATCCAGATCGGCACCGTGAATTCCAGCGCGAACACCTGCGCCAACGGAATCAGCGAGATTGCAAAGAACCAGCCGTACTGACCGACATAGTGCGCGATGTTGCGGATCAGATGCAGGCGGAAATGCTCAGTCTTGATATGATGCCAGCCGGCGCGGCTGAGCACGGCGCATACCACCAGCAAGCCAATCGCGCTGCGGAAGAATAAAATCTGAAAGGTGCCGAGCTCGGCCGACAGCTCGCGCCCGGCGATCGCCATGCTCATGAACGAGACAAGCGCGCCGGTCATCCATAGTGCTGCGGCAACGATCCCGCTCATAATTCTTTTCGATCCTTGTTGAGCTTTGCTGACGGTCGATAAACGAAACGCGTCAGAAGCTCAATGAGATATCGCGGTGTTTCGCAATGCAGCCGGCGACGATTTTACCTTGTTCAGGCGATAGGCGCGCCTGTTGGCGAAGACCAATGGTGTCGGCGATGGCGGCTTCGAAGCTTTGGATGCCACTCAGCATCTCACCCGCGGCGACTTGGCGCCACATAACTTCATCCGCGAACATTTCAATCGCTATCGCCAATTGTTCTTGTGCCTTGTCGGGCTCGGGCTTGTCGCCCCTTAATTCGCGCCGTGCCTTATACAGTTGTGACTTGATCTTGCTGGCACCGGCGACGTCGGTGATCTTTGCTTCGACCGCTTTGATGGTCTCGGTCGCGGCTTCGGGGGACTGATCGTTGATTGCCCCGACAAGCGCGCGAATTTCGCCATCAACAGCCGCGAGTTTGTCAGCGTCGCCGATCACGGCGACGAGTTTCGGCAATGCTTCATAGGCTTCGTCGACATTGCGTCGGTACATGCGTTCGGCGGTGCGCTCGGCTTTTTCCAGTTCCCGATAGGTTTTTTGTGCCTCTTCCCAACCGACGGGCGTTTGCCCCTGAAGGTCCGTCAGCTCGTCGTTCAGCACATTGAGCTCGGCTTCGAGGTCGGCCTTGTCGGCGGGATCGACGTTTTCGATAAAGCGCATTTCGTCCAATTCATCTTGGATTTTTTTGATATCGCGGATATGCGCTTCGATGGCGATGCGGATCGCGCGGGCTTCGGCGTGGACCGGCTGATAGGTCGATACAAAGTCCTCGCGGGCCGCGGCTGTGGCGCGCACGGCGGCAACCATATCGAATGTCTTGGCAGCCTTTGTGAGACTCTCGTTCCAATCCTTGCGGATGTCGTCGGGCAGCGTCGACGTATCGAGGGATTTGGCTTTGTCGATGGCGGCGATCAACTCACCTTGGCGGGCGTCATAGACCGGGAACAGATAATCCTGGATACAGGTTTGAAGCCGCGGGTTGGCTGGTGGCGGCGCGTTGTCGCTGGCCAAATAGACGCGCGACGGCAGATAGTTCACCAGTGGCGGATATAAGCCGACGATGGCGAGACCCAAAAGCTGCAGCCCGATGAACGGAATAACCCCTTTGTACATCGACAGCGTCCGCACTTCTTTTGGCGCGACACCCCGCAAATAGAACAACGCAAAGCCGAACGGCGGGGTGAGGAATGATGTCTGCATGTTGACGCCGATCATGACGCCCAGCCATACGGCGGTGACGTTCGCGGTCGGGTCGGCGAGCAGGATTGGCGCGATGATCGGCACGACGACGACCGCGATCTCGATGAAATCGAGAAAGAACCCAAGTATGAAAATCACCGCCATGACGACGATAAACTTGGTGGCGAAACCGCCGGGCAGACCGCTCAGGAAGTCGCGCACGATTTCTTCGCCGCCGAACGCCCGAAAGGCGGCGGTCAGCATCGCAGCGCCCAACAAGATGATGAACACCAGCGATGTGGTTTTCGCGGTTTCGACCATCACACCGGTTAGCGTGTTATCGAGTTTGTTGACGCGGATCGCGCTCCAAAGGATCGAGACCAAAAGTCCGAATGAGCCGATCGACGCGACAATGATACCGGCCCAGCCGTCGCTGCCTTCGATGTTCTTGACATTGATGTCATAGGCGTTGACCGCATACGCCACAATCGTGAACGAAATGATAGCGAGGATCGCTGGGTTGTATTGTCCTTTTTTACCGGTCGCTAGGCGATAGCCGGCCATGATCAGCGCACCTACGGCACCGATGGCGCCGGCTTGGTTGACGGTGGCAACGCCCATTATGATTGAGCCTAGCACCGCAAAGATCAGCGCCAACGGTGGCACTAAGACCAGCACGACCTTGATCCAGAACTGTCGGTTATAATCGCCCATGTGCGGTGTGGCGGGGGCCAGCTTCGGCCGGAAAAGAGCGAGGATAAGAATGTAGGTAATATACAGACCGACCAACACCATCCCGGGGATGAAGGCGCCCAGGAACATGTCGCCGGCACTGGTCGATGTGATGCCGAATTCGGACGGCAACGAGAGTTGCCCGGTGCCGGCTTTGTAGTCCTGCGTCCGCAGCGCCAACGCTTGATCGGTGGCGTTCGACAACTGGTCTGCCAAGATGATCAGCACAATCGATGGCGGAATAATTTGCCCCAGCGTGCCCGATGCACTGATGGTCCCAGTTGCCAGCGCATGTGAATATTTTGCCCGCAGCATCACCGGCAGCGAGATCAGGCCCATCGCGACCACGGTTGCGCCGACAATACCGGTGGTCGCCGCCAACAGCGCGCCGACGATCACCACGGAGATACCGATGCCGCCCGGAATTGGGCCGAATAACTTGCCCATGGTAACCAGCAGGTCTTCGGCGATTTTGGAGCGCTCAAGCATGATGCCCATGAAGATGAACAGCGGAATCGCGATCAAGGTGTCGCGTTCAGGTTCCCAATAAATCCCACGGAAATTGGTGACGCCCGCCGATAGCCATTGGATTGGGTCGCCGTGCGCGAAGTATGCCGCCACATTGCCTTCAAATAAAACGCCGGCACCCGCGGCCAGCGCAATCGTCAAAATCGCCGAGCCAGGCAATGAGAATGCCACGGGGAAACCCGACCCGAGTGCGGCCATCATGATGACGATCAAGATGAGAAGGAAAAATAGTTCCATGGACTCTTACCCAATTATTTCAGTTGCGCGAGCGCGCGAAAAGCGCAGCTTGGCATGATTAGACCGCAGCATGTTCTTCGAGGTCCTGCTTGTGACCCGGCTCGTGCAGCAGCGTCGCCATGTTCGACAGCATGTAGCTCATGAACTGCACCAGCATGGAGAGAGCGAAAATCATCAAGAAACCCGCCAGCAGGTATTTGATGTACAGACCAAAGCCGCTTTGCGTGACTTCGAAGGTCAGAAGCGGGCCGTTGATGGCGCTGGCGCTGCCCCACATGCCGAGGGTCAAAATCACCCAGCACAACGGCAGACCTAAGAAAATGCAGCCGATGATGTTGGATCTCGCCTTGGCCGGCAGTCGGAAGCTTGCGTATAAAATATCGACCCGCACATGCCCTTCTTTGATCAGCGTGTAGGGGCTCGCAAACAAGAACAGCGCGCCATACCAAAACCGCACCAGGTCGGCCATGAAGGCTTGCTCATAAGAAAATACGAAGCGCGCCAGAACGATCGCCAGTTCGGCGGCGACGATCAGCACAGCCAGCCAATGAAAGCCTAGTGTGCGCTTGAAAGATGCGATGACGAGCCCTGCAACGATCAAGGGATAATGCACATAGTGGCCACGGAACGCCGGGCGTCCTAATTTGTCGGCGATGTCTTCCGAAAACAACGTGGCCATAAAGCCTTCGACACGGAGAAATGAAATGAATGCATCCGCGATGCCGATCAACAACACGGCCCAAAATGCGGCGCGGACGATATATCCGGCGATCCCGCTCAGCATTTCGGCGTCCGCATGTAAGGTACGCTGTTTGGAGCCGATGACGATTAACACGACGACCGCAAACGCGCCGAAGTAAGTGATCAGTTGTATCCAAGCGAGGTTGAGGACGCCGCCTTCGGGTGCGCTCAGACCGAACCAGCCGAACATGCCGAAAATGGTCGGAACGCCTGGCCAGTCGAACCAAAAATTTAAAACATTGTTTGCCAGATAGACGAACGCGGAAACCGTCATCGCCAGCGCAAAAATCCGCGCAAGAACGACGATGCCGCCGTGCGAGTCCGCGTTGACCGTACCGATTTCAGTGTCGTTAACCGGTTGCGAAGATCCCGACATTATTTTCCCCATCAAGTACTTCGGGCATCTTCGGCCCTGTTATCTGTAAGGTCTTTTTAAGCCCATCGCTGAATAGTGATGCCGAAATGCGGCATAGATTTCGTTGTTCATAAAGTCATTAAACACGGCGGCAGCGGCGCGCGGGAGAGTTATCCCGCGCGCCGACCGTCGTTATTGCCAACAGATTAGGCGCCGAGCACCCGGTTCCGTTGTGCCAAGTAGGCTTGGTCGGAAATTTTCGTCCAACCGGAAAGATCGGAACGTGCAGCACGGAAGCTGTCGTCGATCTTTTTGGCCAGCGGGGAGTGCGAACGCACACCCTCGAACACATCTTGGGAAGCCTCGTAGAAGCTGTCGTAGATTTCGTCCGAGAACTGACGCAACTCAACGCCTTGCTCTTTGACCAGTTTGACCAGTGCAGAGCCCGACTTCATGTTGTACTCAGCCATCATCATGTCGTTTTCCATCCCGCAGGCGGACTCGACGATGACTTGCTCGTTCTTGGTCAGGCCGTCCCAGAACTTTTTGTTCAGGCCCAGTGCCAACATTGAACCCGGCTCGTGCATGCCCGGATAGTAGTAGTACTTGGCGGCTTCATAGAATTTCATGAAGCTGTCGTTCCAAGGACCGACCCATTCCGTCGCGTCGATGGCACCCGACACCAGGTTTTCATAAATCTGACCGCCCGGAAGCGAGACCGGCGATGCGCCGAGTTTCGCCATGACGTCGCCGCCAAGGCCGGGAATACGCATTTTCAAACCTTTGAGGTCGTCAGCGGTGTTGATTTCTTTACGGAACCAACCGCCCATCTGGCAGCCGGTGTTGCCGGCCATCATGCACTTCAGGCCGAAGTCGCCAGCGAGTTCGTCCCACAATTCCTGACCGCCGCCAAAGCGAATCCAAGCGTTCATTTCGGTGTACGAGAAACCGAACGGCACGGCGGTGAAGTATGCCCAGCCCGGGTGCTTGCCTTTCCAGTAGTAGTCGGCAGCGTGGTACGCTTGTGAGTTACCTGCTGCGACTTCGTCGAACGAGTCGAACGCGCCGACACGCTCGCCGGCGGCGAAGTATTCAACGCTGATTTGGCCTTCGGTGGCATCGCTGATGCGTTGGGCTACGCGTTGTGCGCCCGTTCCGAGGCCTGGGAAATCCCGTGGCCACGTTGAAACGATGGACATCTTTTTCAAGCCTTTGTTGACGGCAGGTGCTGCCATATCGGACTTTTTATCCATCACGGGTTGTTTTTGTTGCTGATTGTAAATGGTTGCTGCCCCTGCGCCTACAACAAGGCCGGCGCCGGCACCTATAAGAAAATCGCGTCTTTGCATGGTAATCCTCCCTGAACACACTGACACAAAAACGGCCTACAACCTTGTTACGGCGTGGTTGCCGCCTGCAGAAGCCGTCCCCGAACGCATAGGATGCGTGCAATTTCAAAAGGATCAAGCAAAAACAGGAATATGGGTAACAAGACTGTTGTCAAAAACACCTATAATAAGGAATGCGCGCGTGAATCTACACCGCCGAAGGCGGTGCCATACGTTACGATATGCCATCACCTAGGCGTCGAGGCAGGCCACGACAGATGATAATTTCAGAAATTCGAGTACGTCTGCGCCACTGACTTTGGTCGTATCGATATCGCCTTTCGGCCAGAACCAGCTTTGAATGCGTTGCGTTTCGGGATCATTGCCGATCAGCATCATTGAACTTCTGCAAAAATCACGACTGTTGACCTCTTCATTGAAAAGGACATTCACATCGTGATGACGCGGGTCGGACGCGATGCGCTGAAGGGTTTTTTCGAGCGCGCCTTCGTCGCCTTCGAGGGCTTGAATAAATCGTTGCCCACTCTGAATCAACACACCGCTGAGCCCGTTCTCGGTGTTATTGGAAATCGATTTCGCAAGGATTTCGTCTAGGTCGCTCTTGCATATCTCAACGGAAGCCACGCTTTCATATACGATTTGTCGCATGATTCATGACCTTTTTGCCGATTTGCCCAGTGGTGCCTATGTCGAGGATGGCGCCAGTGGTGAATTTTCTCGCATAAGGAGATTTTGGCAAAGGTGATTAGGTCGGGCGTTAGACGTAATTTAGGCGTTCCGGTCGCACAAACTGTTTAAGCGCGCTATTTTCGGAGCGTTTTAGAACGGCGGAATGTTGGCACATAACCTTCGACGCCCTCCATCGGCTGCGCGATGTTGTGGGAGATAATACCGCCCGAAAGTCGAGCCAAATCGGTAGCGCGGCATGGAAAAATGCAGTTTGGGTGACCTGCGGCGGCATACACGGTTTCAAACCGCTTCAACGACGCATCTATGACCACCGGCAATCTATGATTGAGCCCGATCGGCGCGACTCCGCCGATGGTAAACCCGGTGATGCCTTTGACTTCGGCGGCTTGGGGGCGGCGAACCTTGCCTTGAATATTCAACGCCTTTGGTAGGTTTTCTTCGATGCAGGTGTGGTCCCCGGCGACCAACGCCATGACAAAGCGCGTGCCGATGGTGAACACCAGCGATTTGGCAATGGCGCCCAGCGGGCAGTCCGCCGCCTGCGCCGCTGCTTCGGCGGTGCGCGCAGCCTCGTCCAGCGCAATGACCTTGTCTTCGAGCCCACCGTCCACCAGTGCGTGTCTGACCCGTTTTACGGCATCGCGTTCAAGAAGGCTCATGGCGTTGGCTCCGGTTCATGAGAAGATCAGTTGGCGAATGGCACCGCCATGCCACGTTGCACGGTTTCGCGGGCCGACAGCAAATCAAACCAACGTTTGACGTTCGGGAAATCGTTTAAGTCCACCTGGTGGCGTTCAAAGCGTGAAATCCACGGATAGATCGATATGTCTGCGATCGAATAGGCGTCGCCGGCGACGTATTCATTGCTGGCGAGTTGTTTATCAAGCACGCCGTACAGGCGCTTGGTTTCGTTGTGATAGCGCTTTTGACCGTAAGGAACGACTTCCTTTGGATTGAACAAGAAGTGATGCGCTTGGCCGACCATCGGGCCGAGACCCCCCATTTGCCACATCAACCACTGCATCACGGCCGCGCGTCGGCGCGGCTCGCTGGGCAGCAATTCCGAGCCGGTTTTTTCTGCGAGGTAGATCAAAATGGCACCGGATTCGAATAAGCTTAACGGCGCACCATCCGGGCCTTCTTCGTCGACGATGGCCGGGATGCGGTTGTTTGGGGCGATGGCTAGAAAGTCTGGCGCGAACTGTTCGTCTTTCGAAATGTTGATCGGATGTGTCTCGTAAGGGAGCCCCAGCTCTTCCAGCATCACCGATGTTTTGCGACCGTTCGGTGTTGCCCAAGTGTAAAGATGAATCATCTACTATGTCCTCTGTTTGCGTTCCAAAACGGCCTTAGCCATTGTTGCGCAGAGCATAAGAGATCAGCCCCGGGGCGCAAGTCTGCGATCAGCGCAGCCGTTTCAAGCTGCGGCAATCCAACGCGCGATGCGTCGGTTCATATGTATGCTGACTTGACGCTGATGGCAGGCCAGCAATAATCACCGTGGGAGTGCCGAGGGGGACAGACTATTACCTTTTCGACAATGTGGTGATGGCAAATTACGATCTTGAGCCCTTGCAGGTGATGATCGTCGACGACAATCGGCACATGCGCCGGTTGGTGAAGTCGATCCTACATGCACTCGGCGTGTTGAACGTCGTTGAGGCCAACAGCGGCGAGGACGCGATCAAGCAGCTTGAAGATTTCGAAGCGGATTTGCTGATTGTGGATTGGAAGATGTCGCCGATGGACGGTATCGCGTTTACCAAGCATGTCCGCAACGATGATGATAGTCCAAATATCTATGTGCCGATCATAATGCTGACCGGCCATACAGAGGCAGATCGGGTGATGGCGGCCAGAGATGCGGGCGTTACGGAATTTCTCGCCAAGCCGGTTTCAGCGCTGCAACTTTTTCAACGTATCCATACGATTATTGAAGCGCCCCGGCAGTACGTCCGAACAGCCGACTATTTCGGTCCCGACCGGCGTCGCCGCAATGAACTTGATTATTCCGGTCCGGAGCGCCGTCGGCAACGGGGCGACGCTTAAAGCAATTTCAGTGCGCCGCGGCTATCAAGGATATCCTTGCCCTCAAACAGTGATGGGTTTGCCTGGGTGAACAGCTTGTGATCGGTCAGCAGCACCACGGCACCGGCGGCGGAGAGCGCATCTTCAAACGGCACTAAACGGACATTGTCTAAGTTTGCGAGTGCTGCGGGCAGCGATGCCGTGTGCGGCTCGACGATTAAAATCTCGTTGTCGATCAATTGACGTAAGGCAATTACCGCATGGATTGACGGGCTTTCGCGGAGGTCATCGATATCTGCTTTGTAGCTGAGGCCGAGGCATGCCACCGTTGCGCCGGCCTGCACTTGACCAAGGGCGGCTACTTCCGATGCGATCACAGTTGGGCGTCCATCGTTGACGTTGCGCGCTGTGCGGATGAGCGGCGTGCGATCCGGGGCAGACGCGACGATGAACCAGGGGTCGACGGCAATGCAGTGCCCGCCGACACCGGGACCTGGTTTGAGGATATTAACGCGCGGATGATGGTTGGCGAGCCGTACCACTTCACCGACGTCGATGTTGAGCGGTCCCGCGACGTTCGCTAACTCGTTGGCGAACGCGATGTTGACGTCACGAAATGCATTCTCGGACAGTTTGACGAGTTCTGCGGTGGGCGCGGTGGTCAGGTGCATCTCGCCTTCGACCACAGTGCCGTAAAGCGATGCGGTATGCTGTGCGCAGTCATCCCCGAGCCCGCCGATCACCCGATCATTCCGGACCAATTCCAAAAGTACGCGTCCCGGGAGTACACGTTCGGGGCTGTGCGAAATACAAACATCATGCTGCGATTCCGGGTGTTCCGGATCGGGCATTTTAAGGTCCGGTCGGGCCGCTTGCAGCCAACGGCCAACCTCGGCGGTGGCGCCGACCGGCACGGTGGATTCAATGACCACCAAGTCGCCGACCTTGAGCACGGGTGCGATGGACGTCGCCGCCGCCCGCAGATACGACAGATCCGGCTGACGGTCGTCATCGAACGGCGTTGGGACCGCGATAATAAATGCATCGGCTTCAACGGGCGTCGTTGTTGCCGTCAACTTGCCGGCGGATACTGCGCCGTGCACGACCATATCCAAATCCGGTTCAATAATATGCGGACGCCCGGCATTGATGCTTTCCACGGTCGCGGGGTTGATGTCGACACCGGTGACGCGGACACCACGGCTCGCCAGCACGGCAGCCGTCGGCAGTCCCACATAACCGAGCCCGATCAAACAAACATGCTTAACCGGCATATTGCTGTATCCTTTTTACAATTCGTTCTGCGGCGTGGCCGTCACCGTACGGATTGTGGGCGCGGCTCATTTCTTCATACGCAACGGGATCGTCCAACAACCGATTGGCTTCAGCTTCGATCCGCAGTCGTTCCGTGCCGACAAGGCGGACCGTGCCTGCCTCAACGGCTTCCGGGCGCTCGGTGACATCACGCATCACCAACACCGGTTTGCCCAACGACGGCGCTTCTTCTTGCACGCCACCGGAATCGGTGATGACGATGCAAGCCTTCATCATCAAGTAGACAAAGCGCCGATAATCCACGGGTTCGATCAAATGTACGTTGTCCAAGTTACTGAGCATTTTTAGCACAGGTTTTTGAACATTGGGATTAAGGTGGACAGGGTACACGATCTCGATGTCTTCGCGGTTCGATAGATCACCGAGTGCGGCGCAGATATCCTCAAACCCCGGGCCGAAGTTCTCGCGTCGGTGGCCGGTCACCAGCACCAACCGCCGCCCATTTGTCGGAAATGGAAACTCACGATCAAGCGCCAGCATTTGTTCTGCGTCAGCGAGCAGCTTTTCGCGAACCATGAACAGCGCATCAATCACAGTGTTGCCGGTGATGGAAATCGTCGACGTTTGGATGCCTTCGAACAGTAAATTATATCGGGCACTTTCGGTGGGTGCGAAGTGCAGACTGGAAACTGTGTCGGCGAGCCGTCTGTTGACCTCTTCCGGAAACGGCGCTGCGATGTTGCCGGTGCGCAGGCCGGCCTCGACATGGCCGACGGGAATATGGCGATAGAACGCGGCCAGCGCGGCGGAAAGCGCCGTTGTGGTGTCGCCATGCACCAATACCATTTGCGGCCGTTCAGCTTGCAAAACCTCGGTAATGCCGGTCAGTGCGCGGGCGGTCAGTGCATCCAGACTTTGATCGGGGCGCATTAAATTAAGGTCGATGTCCGGCGTAATATCGAACAGCTTTAGGACTTGGTCGAGCATGTCGCGATGCTGGGCCGTGACGCAAACGCGTGACTCCAATCCCGCTTCGGCAAGACGTTTTAGCACCGGCGCCATTTTAATGGCTTCTGGTCGTGTGCCGAATATTGAAAGGACGCGCACGCTACCACCCCACTGCGCTAAATCGTTCTTGACGAATTTGCGTTAAAATAAGTGCGACTTGGATAAAGCGTGCGTTGCGGGATGGCAAGTTTACCTTTCACCAACGCGGGGTATCCCATAGGCTAAGATATGAATTTAGGCTATTTTGCTTGGTATTTTGTGGCATCAATCAAGGGCGGATAACGCGTATGAGAACCGATAAACGGCGCGCGATGATGGTTTTAGCAGCGGCCTTGCTGGTCTCTGTTTCGTGTACCAGTACGAATCATACCGCCGAGGCGGACCTTGTCGCACACCAGGCGATTTACCGGTTGGAGCTCTCTGAAAAAAGCCCGCCTTCGCGCTTTAACGGTGTCAGTGGCGCAGCCGTTTCGGTGATTGAGCGCAGTTGCCAGAGCTGGACGATTAATGAGCAGGTCGTAATGACCATGCTGACCAATGCCGGTGGCGCCATCAATCGCGAGATGATCTTTAAGGCGCAGGAAAGTGCAGACGGCACGTATTACAAATTCGACAGCAAAAGTGTCACCAATGGCAACCGTGAGGCGTTTAAGGGCAGTGCGCGACGGAGTGCAGGTAATCACGTCGAGGCTGAATTCATTCAACCTACGCCCCGCGAAATGCCGTTGCCCGACGGCACCAAGTTTTACATGGGCATGACGCGTTGGCTTGTCGAACTGGCAAATTCTGGCCAACGCACTGGCGAGACTTTTGCCTTTGACGGTACCGACGATGAGGGGCCGAATAAAGTGACGGCGTTTATCTTGCCGTCCAAAACGGCGCCGGATGTGAAGGGCGATCCTGTCTTGCTGCGCGGCCCCGCATGGACGGTACGTCTGGCGTTTTTTAAGACCGGCGATGCAACGGCGGCACCCGAGCCTGAATTTGAAATCCAGCTTCGTCTGTTGAATAACGGTATCGTCACCCACTTTGAGTTAATCTTCGACGACCTGATCGTTGATCAAATTCTCGAAGACGTGCTGCCCGCAAAAGATGAGCGCTGCAGTTAACATTCTACCAGCCCGGTCTCTACATCGTCTTTGGCGAAACTAGGTTGTGCCAACTCATTGAAATCGTTAATTTAAGGCTGATTTGACCGCCCTAAGAGGCGACAAAAAGGAGGCGACAATATGCCCGTCGTCGCATTGATGCGGCCGTCACGGTTCTTTCATTGTCTGGCCGTTTTGCTGATTTCACAGTTTGTTGCGTTGACCGCCAGTGCCGAGGACCGTGGTTTTCTAGGTCTGCAGGTACAAGGCATGTCGCCAAAGATCGCTGCTGCGTTGCAGTTGGATGTGCACGTCGGCGTCATGGTGCGTGACATCAGCATCGACGGCCCGGCGGCGCATGCCGGTATCCAGCGGGGTGATCTGATCGTCAAGCTGAATGGCCAAGTGATCGACACCTTTGAGCGTCTGATACAGGCATCGGAAGCGCTCAACCCGGGTGACGCTGTTGAATTGGAAATCCGGCGCCAAGGCGAAAAGAAAATGCTGCAATTGACCGTCGGCACCTGGTTGGAGGCATGGCAGGTTCGCGAGTCCGCCTTTGCCGCCCAACCCGAGCTTGGCCTGACATTCGGCGCACTGACGCCAAAATTGCGCAAGCGCATGGGTGTGCGGTGGGGGACGACCGGGATCATGGTTACCGTGTCGGATGACGAGTTTGTGTCGGTAACGCCACTTCGGCGTGGTGATGTGGTGGTGCAGATCAATCAAAAACCGGTCTGGAAGCCGGAGCTATTTCTTAGCGCGTACAGCGCTGCCAAGAAAGCCGGTAGCCCTTCGTTACTGATGTTGGTTGAGCGATCAGACGGCTTTACGTTTATGCTGCAACCGATCCTGACTCAAGATGCCGACAACTTGGCACCACCTCCGCTGCTGACCTTACCCGGGCAGAAAAAGGGCGGTTAAGCCTCAGCTGCCCCGGTTTTCCGTAATCAATTTCGCCAAGGTCGCCGCGTCAATGGCGCCGGGCACCAGGGTGTCGCCGATGATAAACGCCGGTGTCCCGTTGATGCCGAGCTGCTGTGCCAGCGCCAGATTATGTTGAATTTCCTGTTCGACGCGCGGGTCATCCATGGCTTTTCTGACATCGGCGGTTTTCAGGCCGGCCATTTCGGCCAGATCCATGATCTTTTGTTCCTCAAGACCACCGCGGCTGGTCATCAGCAGATCATGGAACGCGGTATATTTTTCCGGTGCACTGTAAAATACGCCAAGCGCGGCGCGCGCCGCGAGCAAGCTTTGTGGGCCTAAGATCGGAAGCTCTTTGTAGACCAGCCGAACTTTGCCATCTTTTTCCATGACGTCTGTGACGGTGCCGTGCACGCGCTTGCAATAACCGCAGTTGTAATCAAAGAACTCGACGATGGTGATATCACCGTCGGGGTTGCCGCCGACCGGCGAGGTCTTTGCCTGCTTGATCTGCGCATTCATTGCTTTCAATTGCGCTTGTTGGCGCGCCTGTTCGGCTGCGGCTTCACGTTCTTGATGTTGTTGCACGGCATCCAAAATCACCTGTGGGTTTTTCATGATATAATCTTGGATTATGGCGTCGATGGCGGATTTTTGTTCTGCTGAAAACCCATCATCAGCGGTGGCGCGCAACGGAAGCGCTGCGGCAAACACCACGATGGCCATGACCAGCAGGGCGGTGAAAAACGGATGTGACGTGCGAGACATGGCGTGTGCTTTCTGTCTGAAAAACGAGATGATCATCATGGGCGAGGGATCAAACGTGAGCAAGCGCTGAGGCGCCGCCTCACGGGATTTTGAGGTTCGCTGTCTTTTGCGAGTGGTTCCGTCGCTTCGCTTTGAATTTACTGAGTCTGGATCTGTATTTTACTTTGCCGCGCCTATTTCCTGCATTAAAGGAACAGGATGATACGCAAAGACAAGACACCACAGGCAGACAATCTCGTCTGTGATTTTACGGGTGGGGCGGTGGCGCATCGGTTTCGTTTCGGCGGTGGCCGCGGCCAAGCTCTGCCCAAGGCTGTCGGGATGAAGCGTGGTCATACCCCAAAGGTTGTGGATTCGACGGCGGGTCTCGGTCGAGATGCTTTTTTGCTGGCATCGCTGGGTGCGGAGGTCACGCTGATTGAGCGGTCCCCGATCATACACGAGCTGTTGGAAGCGGGGATGGCATCGGCGCGAGAGGCTGGTGGCGATGTGGCGGACGTGATCAGCCGAATGACCTTGATTCATGGTGATGCCCGGGACCTGCTGCCGAACTTGTTGCCGGAGGTCGTAATCGTCGACCCGATGCATCCAGCACGAAAAAAGACCGCCCTCGTGAAAAACGAAATGCGCATTCTCCGCAAAATCGTCGGTTCGGATGAGGATTCTGTTGACCTCATGCAGGTCGCGTTGGCGACGGCCAGCGAACGGGTGGTGTTAAAATGGCCCCTGCGGGCCAGCCCCATGGAAGGAATCTGCCGCTTTTCCCATCAGATATTAGGTAAATCGACGCGGTATGATGTGTTCATGCGGGGCTGACATAAATGCAAATGGCTTCACCAAATAACGTTTATCGTTGCCCTTGAGACGTCGGCCTTTGGCCATAAGCAGACAGACGGCATCAGACCCAGGCGGCCAATGCCACATACTCAGCAAATACAAATTTTGTCGACGTCGCCGGCTTGAAGGCTAGGCGGTCTTTTTGCCGATCGTCGTTTTTCTGGTGTTAGAATCTGCCGTTGCGGAAATCTTCTCTTTGACCTTTTTCGGCTTTTTGACTTCTCGGTTGCCGCGCTGATTATTGCCTTTGGCCATTTTGACACCTTACGGTTAGCAGCAGGTCAGGTCTTCAGATTCAAAGACGATCAATTGCTGCGGGTTGTCCGCAGATCAGCGCTGTAGGCACGACCCGGACAAACTAAACTACGATCTATTGGCCAAATAGCAACATGAACTGAATGCCGTTGCGCCGCACGCCCGCGAAAGGCGGATGCGCGTGAAGGGGCTATCACTTGGCCATGCTCTCGCAGCGAAGCACGACTCAGCATCCGTGACGATGAGGCACTGATAAGCTTCGACATATTCAATATTTATATAATATCATTGTGTCGTTGAATTTAGAAACAGCCCGAAACACAGGGTTATAAAAAAGGGAAATATCTATGATGAAACTTTTTGCCGGAATTGCGCTTGCCTTATTTATGACAGCTACGGTCGCGTATGCGGCTGAACTGGATGTCAAAATTAATGCTCGCACGGCCAGTGTGACGGTGCAAACCGCGAAAGGGCCGGTTGAGATCATGCGTAATCAGGACCCAGACGCGACGATCGATGCAAAATATGCGAAAACGTCTCGTAAGTGCCCGCCGTTTTGCATTCAGCCGATGCAGGTGGCGCCCGATGTAACGACGGTTGGCGAAATAGAATTGCTGGAGTTCGCAAAGAACGGCGGCAAGCTGATCGATGGCCGAACCATTGAATGGCATCTTGATGGCACAATTCCGAGCGCGATCAATATGCCTTACACAGAAATGGCCTCGCGGCTCGACGAAATCGGTTGTACCGGTAGCGCCGGGAACTGGGATTGTGCAAAGGCCGAGAAAGTTCTGCTTTTCTGCAACGGCCCATGGTGCGGTCAGTCACCGATGGCGATCAAGGCCATGCTTCGTGAAGGCTATCCTGCAGACAAAATTCTCTACTATCGCGGTGGCATGCAGGCGTGGCACACACTCGGCCTGACCGTCGTCGAAGGAGAGATGTGAGCCAAAGCGTGGAACCGATCTCTTCCGGTTTTCTCGTTGGGCCCTAATCAACCATAGCCGCCGATATGCATGGCGCACAGGAACTATGACAAAATCGTACGATCCGGCGGGAAGTTGACCACAACCGTCGTACCGCAACCGATTTCGCTCTCGATTGTTAGGTTGCCACCGTGAAGTTCGACCAACGCCTTGCATATCGGCAACCCGAGCCCCGTGCCATGATGGTTGCGGCGCTGTGCGTCTGCGACCTGCGCAAATGGCGCGACAACTTTTGGAATATCTTCGGGTTTGATCCCAATGCCTGTATCGGAGATTTTGAGTGATATGCCGTTGTCAGGTTGCAGCGTTAAACTGAGGATTACCCGGCCTTTTGTCGGGGTGAACTTGATGGCGTTGTTCAAAAGGTTAAGCGCGACTTGCTTGATCCTTAGACGGTCACCACGCATTGCGGGAAGATATTCAAGAAACTCTGTTGCGAGTTCAACCCCATGGTCCTCGGCGTTCGGTGTGAGTAGGCTCACCGCATCTGTGGCCAGTTTGATCAGATCAATCTCTTCTTCGTCGAGCGTTATAACAGAAGCCTCGATCTTAGAGATGTCGAGAATATCCCCGATAATTTGAGCCAAATGGAGACCGGCGCTGTTTATCGAATTGATCGCCTCTTTAATTCGCGGATTGCCGACGGGGCCAAACGTCTCTTGTATGATCGCATCGGAGAATCCGACGATAGCATTTAACGGCGTTCGCAATTCGTGGCTCATATTTGCGAGGAATTTTGTCTTGGCGTGGTTGGCGTCCTCGGCCTCTTCCTTTAATTTGGAAAGTTGTGTCGCGATCACACGTTGTTGCGTGATATCTGTGCCGGTCCCTCGAAATCCAATAAAACGGTCGTTCTCAAAAACCGGTTTGCCGCTAATGGCGAGCCACACGATGCTGCCATCCGGCTTAACGCGTGAGTGCACAAAGTTTCTAAAGGACCTATGCGCATGCAGGTTGTTAAGGTGCTGCTCCCAATCCTCATCCTTCGCGCCGGGATTTCCGTTCTCCTCACGCGTTGCACCGAGCAACAACGACTCTGGCACACCTGTCACCTCTGTAAACTTTGATGAAAAATACGAGAATCGCAGATTTTCATCCATTTCCCAAAACCAGTCGGATGAGGATTCGGCAAAGTCGTTCAGTCTTCCTCGTTCGGCCATGACTTCGGCATGGCGGTTGCGGACAAATCTGTACGCAACACCCGCGATCGCGAACGACACCAAGACGGCGATCAGCAAGACCGGCCATAATTTGAAAAAGACGAAGTCGATCACAAATACGCCCGGTTTTGTCGTCGCCGCTATCCAGAAACGACCAGGTGGGTTCGAGCTAAACGTCGCGGTTTCGATCAGCGCACGTTCGTTTTGAAATGTTTGATAGGCGGCATCGAGATTATTGCTTCGCAGAAAACGCTCGAGTTCCTGGGCTTGCGCCAAGGTATGCCCCTTGTAGTAGAGCTGAGTCGCGTCACCATAGGATGCAACGATGACGGCCTTTCCCATATCTAGGGTGAGTGCATCGATCATACCTACGAGAATTGAGCTGTTATTTTGATCAAGACGAATAGGATCGCCCGCCACAATCTCGCCGGATATCAGGCTCTGGTGATGTTGACGAAATATGGAGTTCATTCGGCCGATGGCGTCGATGATTCTCAGTTCTTGGCTGTGTTTGCCATATTCGGTCGCAACGTAAACCGTATACGTAAAACCGACGACGAAGATCGTCAGAACGACGCCCAATATCGGGATAAAAAGGTAGCCTGGATTTCGGGTCGATGCACGCTTGGTCAAATTTTGCGTCCGGTTATGGATCGAGCGGCGTTCGAGGCTGACTTAAAGTCCGAATTTCTCACCAATACGCATGAGGATGGAGCGCTTTCCCTCGGGCGAGGACAAAACCACATAATCTTGATCGATTTTGCGGAGATAATAATCGATCAGCACTTTGTCACCATTGGCGTTTTCAAAGTCCGCACACAACACATAGGTCCCATCAGGGTGGGCGAAAACGACCGGGTGCATGGCGAGAAATTTGAGCTTTATCAGTTTTGTGTCTTCAGCGTCCACAAACAGGTACGTGCCACCTTCAGTGTGCGCTTCGATGTGCCGAACCACCTTTGCCTTCAGCGCCAACTTTTCACTATTCAGCGGGGCCGCTGATCCTGGCACGGCTTGCATCGCCAACAATAGAAATAGAAATATCGACAGAGAGCAGCGCATTATCTTGTACATTTGCCTTCATCCTTAATGAGTTCGGAGATTTTTGTTGGGCGCGACAATCGTTTACGTCGTCTGTTTTCTGCGCAATACATAAAACTGCATTAATAAGTTCATGTGGCGAGAATATGCCCAATCATTGACGCCACAGAATATGCAGCGATAGTGTCCCATCCCGTGGTGTATGAGGCGGCCTAACGCCTGTCTCCGACGGTTGTCATCGCCGTGTTATTCTGCTGCCAGTGGCAGCGGCTCAATGTCTTCAGGCTTACATACCTCAGTG